>Ga0183100_1000003_pt5 | contig 145437 bp, 153 predicted proteins | sample Biomet2_FD_127789 | JGI IMG/M metagenome (GOLD analysis project Ga0183100, IMG submission 127789) | Microbial communities from bioreactor (seeded with anoxic lake sediment) at LBNL, California, USA - Biofuel metagenome 2 | ecosystem: Engineered > Bioreactor > Anaerobic > Unclassified ... | reverse complement strand
GAAGCTAAGCTCTTCATCGCCGATAATACTTTCCCTTACTGGGATGGAAACGTAGGTCGCTGCCAGTTCGTGATTCTTTCTTTTACAACATACCTTTTATCTCGTCTTATTCAAAGGCGCTTTCCCTTGATAAAAAATCAAAAAAAAGCTTACATTTATGCATTATCTTCCGTACTTCTTTGGTCTACAGTTGCAAGTGCTTTTAAACTCTCGTTAGCCTATTTTGATGCCTTAAACCTTCTTCTTTATGCTTCATTTTTTTCTTTATGTGTGTTTTTCTGTGCGATGGGGTATCAGCGAAAATTTCATATTTTATTGACGTATTCAAAAAAAACCTATTTTAAGCTTGCCTTGCTGGGGCTTATAAATCCTTTTATCTATTATTTAGTCTTGTTTCGCGCATATGAACTGTTACCTGCACAAGAGGCTCAGCCTATCAATTATACGTGGGCATTGACATTAACCTATCTGTCCGTTTTTATTCTAAAACAAAAAATAAGTGTTTATGACTTTTTAGCAGGATTGATTTGCTATTGTGGTGTTCTTATTATTTCGACACATGGTGATCTTTGGAGTTTTTCGTTTTCCAGCCTTATAGGTGTTGTTCTAGCGCTTTTTTCAACCGTCTTATGGTCACTCTATTGGATTTACAATACGAAGTTACATGTAGATCCTCTCATAGGTCTTTTTATCAATTTTTGCTTTGGTGTCCCTGCCATTTTGCTTTACGCTTTTATGACACCCCATCCTTTGGTATTTAATCTCTATGGTTTTCTAGGTTCGATGTATGTAGGTGTTTTTGAAATGGGTATTACATTTATACTGTGGTTACAAGCAATGAAGCTCAGTACGAACACGGCAAAGATTGCAAATCTTATTTTTATTTCTCCTTTTTTGTCTTTAGCATTTATCACTATTTTTGTTGGGGAGACAATTCTTCTTTCAACATTTATAGGTTTAATTTTTATTATAATGGGTTTATTCTTACAGCAAAGAGTTAAAAAGGTTGATAGATGAAAAAATGGATTTGTGTTTTATTCATATTTCTCTTAGGTGCACTCTCATTGCATGCGGAGTTTTTGGAAGTTGAACGCAAAAAAGCACTGAATGAAAAGAAATTAATTTTATTAAGCGTGACAAAAGAGCTTTGTCCTTATTGTATTAAAATGGAAAAAGACGTATTTGAAAATACAATATATCGTAATCAGATTGAAAAAAAGTATTTACATGTAACGATAAATAAAGAAGATTCTAAATTGCCACAAGCTTTACATGTAAAGTATTTTCCTACCAATTTAATTTTATCGCCAAGTGATCTCAAAATTATAGATGATTTTGCGGGTTATATTGAACCTGTAAGTTTTATAGAACTTTTAGATGAAGTATATGAGCAAGAATTTAAGTAATTTTTTTATATTTTAAGACAAGATAAGCGATAAGGGTTGCAAACATGATGCGTAAGCCTACCACAATCCACAAATTGGCTCCAAAGATAACAAAAAGGAGTGTATCTTCAATAATCGCATGACAGATCATTAAATAGGTACCAATAAATAAAATTTCTCGTTTTTGTAAAAAACCTTTTTCATATTCTGCAATTAATATACCCGCACCATAAGTGATTCCTAAAATTACACCGACTAAAATTGAAAAACCGCTATTGACTTTTTGTGAGTGCTTTTCAATCATTTGCAGTGATTTAATGAAGTCAAGAACGAAAATAAGTGTAGTAACCAGTAGCATGACTTTTAATGATAGCGAAAGCGATTCATACAAAGAATTTTGTAATAGATCTAAGAGTGAATGATATAAAGGGTGTGATGGTACTACAGATTCTTGACTTAGTTCATTAGAGAACCAACTCTGAGGAAGTTTTGAGGTTAGTCCTCCTACCAGTAAGCCAACGCAGAGTCTTAAAAGAATGGAATATACTCTAGAAATACCTAATCGCCTCATAATTTCCGTTTCAACAATAAGAGCATGTGCTATGCCTAAAAAAATGGCTAGGATAGTCCATTCTTTAGCACTAAGCCCAAGAGGTGCTGCAAAGGCAATGGCTGCATAAAGATTGAGAAAAAGTCCACTCACAAGAGAAAGAGCTGTTTCTTGAGGGAGTCCTAAAAATGCGACCAATGGTTTAAAGATAAAGGTAATATACGAAAGAAGGTTGTAATAGAATAGAATGTCTGCCAAAATGTAAATAGGTACAATGAGCTTCAAAATCGTCCAAGAACTTTTTAACGATGTTTGAAGTGATCTTTGTAGACTAAATGGCATTTTGGCTCTTTTTTTAATACTTAATTTATATTAGCTAAGATATAATACCGACCTCAAACAAATATGTGCGCTCGTAGCTCAGCTGGATAGAGCATCGGTTTGCGGTACCGGAGGTCAGGGATTCGAATTCCTTCGGGCGCACCACTTCGTTTAAAATGTCTCTTCAAATACCCTATATTTTGTTTTTTGTAATCCCAACTCTTCATACGCTTTTTGTGTTGTTTTATCGTCTTTATGCACGTAAAGTCTGATGCCACATACATCATAGTGCTCTTTTGCCAATGATTTTGCCTTATCTAAAAGTGCATCATGGATCTCTTTTTCATGTTCATGATCTGTGACAAAAATACTTTGAATACAATAATAAGCACCATTGCTCCAATCACTCCACTCTCTGGTAATCATAGCTAATCCAAGGATTACATTATCAATCGTAGCAATAAGGTAAAAGCCATTGTGAAATTTTGAAAAGACTTGGTGGACACCTTCCGTTGTAAGGGCAAGTGAAACATTTTTATTAACAGTTTCTTTTGCAAATAGTACATTAAATTCGGCTATTTCTTTAGCATCATCACGCGTTGCAATACGAACAATAAGATTTTCTAACATGGGTTCTCCTTATTTTTGGGTTGTAACATTGAGTCGACGATTTCTTTAGCCCCACCATCATGAATGAGTTGAGATAATTTTTTGGAAACATTTAAGAGATTGATACTTTTAATGTGAGTTAAAAGTGCTACTGGGTCAATGTCTTTTTGTGGAAGGATAAGTGCTGCTTCTTGATCTACGAGTGCTTTTGCATTAAAGTATTGGTGGTTTGCGGCTGCATGAGGGTAGGGAATAAATAATGCGGGTACATTTGCAGCACAAAGTTCCCATAATGTACTCGCTCCTGAGCGGCTAATAGCAAAGTCGGCACGCATAAGTTTTTCAGGGATATCATTAGAAAAATCAAATACGTCTGCTAAAATACCTTCATCTTCGTAAAATTTTTTTATTTGCTCAAACTCTTTTTTCCCTGTTTGATGAATAATAGCAATACCTTCTTGTTGTAAAAGCTTTGCCATTTTAAGTGCTAGATGGTTAATAAAGGTTGCTCCTTGGCTTCCTCCTAAAAAGATGATCGTTTTAAGATTCGATCGTTCTCTTTGACTCTTAAAAAAGGCTTCACTCACGGGGTAGCTAGTCATGGTTGCTTTCGTGTCATAGGAGCTAAAAAATGCTTTAGAAAAAGGTCTTAAAAGGGAATTGAGTTTACCTTGAATGGCATTTTGTTCATGAATATAAAGCGGTATACCGCACAGTAGTGCTCCAAATGAAGCTGGAGCAGCAGAATATCCACCCACTGAAAAAACATATTTGATCTGATGTTTTTTGAAAATAGCTTTACATGTAAAGGCTGAACGAATGATCGTAAAGAGGGCAAGGACTTTATGTATCCCTTTTTTGTTGACCACACCACGACTTTCTAAAAAATAGGTTTTTTCAAATCCCGTATCATTTTCAAACCACGTTTGATCTTGCCCTGCAGTAGACCCAATGTAAATGGGTTTGAGTCCGCGCTTATTTAACTCTTCTTTAATAGCACGGGCAATAACCAAATGACCACCTGTTCCTCCACCCGTAATAGCAATCATAGCTTAGCCTTTTTACTAATCATCAATACCATTCCAATACCCACAGCAAGTGCTAAAATAGAACTACCACCATAGCTAATAAATGGAACAGAAATACCTTTAATAGGGGTAATAGAAGTGATGCCATAAGCATTCATTAAGAAAGAAAAAACGATGAGAAGTCCAATGCCAAGAGAGAAGAGGTAATAAACTTTATTGGAACTTCGGCTAGCAATTTTAAAAATACGATAAACAATCGTGATAATAACTAAGGTCAAAATAGTGACACCCAGTGCTCCCAGCTCTTCCGCAATACCAGCAAGGGCAAAGTCCGTATGAACTTCACTTAAATAGCCTAGTTTAAACATTCCATTACCAATACCCTCTCCAAAAATACCACCATGTTTAATTGCATTGAGTGAGTGTGAAATTTGGTAAGGCTCAGGTGCATCTTCGACCCGTAAGACGGCTGCTATTTTTTCGGGGAAGAGGGAAAGTACCATGTTTTGAATGGTTGCCCACCATGTTTTGATACGCAAGATTCGGTGACTGGAGCTAAAAATTGCCACAAGAAAAACAAAAATGGAGCCTAAAATAGCAAGCATAAAAAGTTGAAGACTTGTTCCTGCAAAAAATGCCATTACTGCAAGGGTCAATGCTAAAACAATCACTTGTCCAAGGTCATTTTGCATTACGGCTATCAAGTAGATAACTAAGACAAAAACAGCCAAATACGGGAGGATAAGCTTCATCTCTTCTTTGAGTGATTTTTTATCATTATTGAGTTTCCGTGCGAAACTCCATGCCAAGAAATAAACAAAACCAATTTTGAAAAATTCAACAGGTGCCAATGAAAATCCAGGAAGTCTGATCCACCTTTTTGCTCCACCAGCAGACGTTACTAAAGATTCTGGAAGGTAGTGCATTACACCCATAAGTAGAAGGCAACTTAGAAATATTGTAAATCCAATATGCATTAAGAATTTATCAGGATCTACTTGTGAGAGTGCCCACATTATAGTGATACTCACCATTCCTACAGCAAATTGTCGGATGAAGAAATGATACTCTGAATAGTCAAAGAAAAGTGTCGTAAACACTGGCAAGGACAATGAAAAAACGATGCCAACACAGATGGCAAAGGTGCTAAGTGAAAAAAGTATTTTATCTGTTTCCATGGTTTCTTATTGTATAGTTGGGATTTATATTATTCTACACTAAAATAGATTAAACCTTATAGTATCGAAATTTGGAATAAAATTTGCTTGTATAAAACAAGAAATGTGGAAAGGAAAACGATGAGTTTTGAGATTAGTAAATCAAATAAATTAATGGTTGAAGGCTTAAATGCTAGATCAATGCGACAAGATCTTGTTTCTAGTAATATCGCAAACATTGATACACCTTTTTACAAAGCAAGAGATGTGGACTTTGAAAGTGCATTGATTGCAAAAACAAAAGAAATTTATGGTACGAATAATGCTTCCACTAAACTTGAAATGGCTCAAACCGATGGTGCACACTTAAGTGGCATTACTGATTTTGATAGTTCTAAAGCAACAGTCTATCTTCGAGATGGACAAATGGCTCGAAATGATGGTAATACGGTCGATTTAGATGTTGAGTCTTCCGAGCTCGGTAAAAACGCCATGATGTTTAATGCGTTAAGCTCAGCTTTACAAAAAGATAGTCTTATCTTTAAAAGCGTTATTGAATATTCGTCAAAAATATAAGGAAAACAGATGGCCTATTTAAGTGGTTTTGATATTAGCAGTTACGGACTTTCTGCTCAACGCTATCGTATGGAAGTTATTAGCTCCAATATTGCAAATGCTAATACCACGCGTACCAGTGAAGGTGGTCCTTATCAGCGCCAAGATGTTGTCTTTAAAGCGATTGATTTTAACAAAACATTGAACGCTAAAATTGCTAAGCAAAACAATATGCTTGATTATGAAAATCCGCTTGACGACCCATTCTTGCAAGAAAATGCCAATCCTGCTATAATGAGTGTTAAAGTGGATAAAGTGGTACGTGATGAGAGCGAATTTAAATATAAATACGACCCTTCCCATCCTGATGCCAATGCTGAAGGATATGTTGCATATCCTAATGTCAATCCCGTAATTGAGATGTCCAATCTTGTTGAAGCAACAAGAGCATATCAAGCGAATGTTGCAGCATTTCAAAGTGCGAAATCCATTGCACAAAGTGCAATAGATATTTTAAAAGGATAAGGTAAATGGCTAGTACAATTGACACACTTTCATCATTAACCAATAAATCCAATATCGCTGTTAATAAAGCTGATTCAACAAGTGGTGACTTTTCAAAAATTTTACAAGATTCTATTGAAGAGATTAATGATTCCCAAGTGAAAGGTGATAAAGCAATGGCTGATATTGCCACGGGGGAAGTGAAAGATTTACATCAAGCGGCTCTTGCCATCAATAAAGCAGAAATGAGTATGAAAATGATGTTAGAAATTCGCAATAAAGCACTCAGTGCTTACAAAGAGATTGCTAGGACACAAATTTAATTTTCTGCCTACATGGAACAAGCTGACACCAAAAAAATCAAAATCCTTTTTCTCTTTGTTGTTGTTCTTATTGGATTTATTATCTTCCTTGGAACACTTTTTTACTGGGCGACTATTGACCGAAGGTTACCCAAATTAGAGCATAGTGAAGTTAATTATGCTCTTCGTGGAAACATCATTAGTTCGGATGGTTTTAAGATTGCAACGAGTCAAAAACTCTACAAAGCAATTGTTGATACTCGTAATGTCGATCCGCAAAAATTTGACCTCTTTGTTAAACTGTACTCCTTATACAGCGGTGATGATCCCAAGGCTGTTGCTGCAACACTTAATGCAAATTCTGGCACAACCGTCTTATCGTATAAAATCGATTCTAAAAGCGCTAAATATTTACAGGAACTCTCACGAAAACTTTATAAATTAGGTGTTTTTAAAAGTTTTGAAGACCCTAAAACGGGTGTTGCTTTTCTCCATGGTCTGAGTGTCATTGAAAGTGGTGAATACAGACTCTACCCTTCTGGGGACTCTGTAACTCCTATTGTTGGTTATGTAAAGAAAATTGAGCAAAAAAACATTACCAAATCAACGGGAGTTAAAGGAATTGAGCGTTTTTACGAAGACAAACTTTCCTCCGTACAAGACTCGCTAATTATCGGTTCTCGTGATATCTCCAATGCCATTATCTTAGATGGTAATAGCATCTCATCTCGTCGTTTTGATGGCTATGATGTTCATTTAACACTTTCACTTAAAATGCAAAAAATGATTGAAAGTGTTTTAGATAAATATCAAAAAAATCTTGATGCCAAAGAGATTATAGCCGGTGTGATGAATAGCGAAACAGGCGAATTTATAACATTAGCTTCTAGCAATCGTTTCAATCCTGATACTATTGACAAAAAAGATTATGGAGCTCTTAATATTTCGGCGATTGAGTATATTTATGAACCAGGTTCTGTTATGAAACCTATTACCTTTTCGCTCTTATTTAAAGCCAATAAAATCAATCCTTATGACATGTACAATATTTATGGGGGAAGTTACAAGCTTGGCACGAAAGTGATTAAGGATGAGCATAGGGGAGATAAATTAAGCGTTGAAGATATTATTGTTTATTCGAGTAATATTGGAACGGCTCAAGCGGCTCAAAAACTTGATGCTATAGAGTTTTATCAAGGGTTGAAAGATTTTGGATTTTCCGTCAGAAGCGGTGTGGATCTTCCCTTTGAAAATCCAGGTATTATTCCTGCTCTGAACCGTTTTAATTCACCCATTTATAAAGCGACGGTAGGTTATGGCTATGGTATGAATGCTACATTTATGCAAATCATTAAAGCCTATAATGCTTTTAACAATAATGGAAGGTTACTTACACCTTCCATCGTTAAAAAATTGGTCTCTTCTACGGGGCAAGAACTTTTTCCTGAAAAAAATCCAGAAGTGCAGGTTATTCCTGTGGCAGTGGCAAAACGTATCCAAAAAATTCTCATTAAAGTTGTTCAGCAAGGAACAGGATCGGGAACGAAAATGAGCGGTTTGGAAATAGGTGGTAAAACAGGAACCGCGCACATTGCAGAAGATGGTGAGTATGTTAGAATCTATAATGGTTCATTTTTTGGTTTTGTTAACGATAAAAAAAATAAATATACTGTAGGTGTCCTTGTACGAGAAGCGAAAAAAAGGCAAGCTTACTTTGCAGCACAAAGTGCGGTTCCTGTCTTTAAAGAGATCATTGAAAAGCTTGTTGACAATGGTTATCTCACACCGTCTTCCGATATTCAAAATACCCCACAAGAAATCAAGCAATAAGGTGTGTAATACACTCCACAAAAGCCTCATCATCATTTGGACATTTAGCAACGATATAACGATCAAACTCTAATGTATGCGCTAGTTCTGCATACTCCATGCAGAGTTCAAACTCCGTTTCAGAATTATCAATCGTAAATGAAATCGGTACAATGAGCGCATTTTTGTTCTCAAGCGAAGATAGCTTTTCTTCCATAGAAGGCTCAAGCCATTTTACGGGACCAAGTTTGGATTGGTAGGCGAGGTGAATCGCTTTAAAATGAAGCTTTTCTTCTCTTAGAAGTTCGGTAATGAGCTTTACATGTAACGTGATCTCTTTTTGGTAAGGATCCCCATTAGCGATAATTTTTTGAGGCAACGAGTGGGCAGAAAAGATAAGCTCCATTTGTGTAGGGTCATTTTTACCAAGCGCCTCTTTGATGTTTTTAACCAAAAGCAGGTTATACATTTTATTTTCATAGAAACGATCAATAACGCGTATTTTACCCGTGAAGCCTAATGTTTTGGCAACTTTCATAAAATCTTCAACGGAAGACTTGGTGGTAGTTGTTGAATAGTGCGGATACAGTGGCAGTAAAATGACCTCTTCAATCCCTTCCTTCTGAAGTCCAGCAATGACTTCATCGCAAAAAGGCGGGGTATAGCGCATCGCAAAGTTTACATGTAAAGAGGGGAGAACCTTTTGAAGTTTATCAACAAGCTGCTGGGTGTACCCCACTAAGGGCGATTTTCCACCTAGTTTTGCATAATTTGCTTGTGCTTGTTTTGTGCGTGATGTAGTAATGATGAAAGCAATCAAACGTCTTAAAAGTGAGCTTTTAACCGTGATAATGTTACTGTCATTGAACATATTGGATAAAAAGAGCTTGACTTCATCTAGGTTGTTAGGGCCTCCCATATTGAGAAGTACAAGCGCTTTTTGAGCCATTTATGCCTTTCGTGAAGAGATGTCAAGGGTAATCATACTGTCTTCAATGGTACTCAAACCATGACGATCACCCGTTTCAATGTACTGTGCAAAGGCTTTATGTTCACGAATCAGAGGCTCTTCTTTTTTAAGCATGACTTTACGGATCACATAAGAGTTATTTTTTTGATATTCTGAATATTCTGTCAAATCTTGCGCCATCAAATCAGCCTCATAATAACCCTCTTTGGTTGCGACTTCAATCGTACGTTTTCTAAAAGGTGTAAGCCAGTTGGTGGTAATACTTGCGACAATTTCACCACTGAGCTGAAATGACAAAATAGCATTATCTTCATGGTGATTGTGGATTTTTTGTGATTTATAAATCGAAACTTTTTCAATTTCATGTTTGGTAATGAAACGAATAAGATCAATATCATGCACCGAAAGATCGGTCAAGATACCAACATCGGCAATACGTGGAGGAAACGGTCCCACACGAGTAATACCAATACTGTAAATCTCTTTGCCTTCCAGTTCATTGATGAGTGCTGAAACGACTGGGTTGAAGCGTTCGATGTAGCCTACACAGACTTTTGCATTCGCTTTTTGAGCAGCTTTGAGAATTTCAGAAGCTTCTTCACAGTTTGATGCGACAGGCTTTTCGATAAAAAGATCTTTGCCTTTGGCTAAACATTTGAGCGCAACACTTTTGTGTAAAAAGGTTGGAACAACGATAACCACTGCCTGAAAGTCTGCTTTCTCCAACATCTCGTCAATGTCCGTATAAAACGGTTCATCATATTCTCTCGTTTGTTGAATGTCACACAATGCTGTGAGTTGAAACTCTGGCAAACTCTTTAAAACCCTATAGTGGTTTTGACCCATAGAGCCAAGACCGATTAGTGCTACTTTAACCATCACTTATGCCTTAATTGCGTTGACAATAAAATCTTGTTGAGATTCTGTTAAAAATGGACTCATTGGAAGACTCATGATTTCAGTACCGATTTGCTCACTGATTGGGAAGTCACCTTTTTTGTAACCAAGGTAGCTCAGTGCTTCTTGGAGATGAAGGGGAATAGGGTAGTGAACCGCTGTTGGAACGCCCGCATCATTTAATTTTTGGATCATCGCTTCACGATTTTTTACACGAATAGAGTATTGTGCGTACATAGAGTTTCGGTCGCTCATGATTTTTGGTGTAACGACATTTGCGCCCTCAAGCAATTTACTGTAACGACTACCCACTTCGATACGTTTTTTACATTCTGCTTCAAAATGGTTCATTTTGACATTGAGGATAGCTGCTTGAAGTGCGTCAAGTCTACCATTGATACCAATATATTTGTGCTCGTAGCGTTTGCCTTGTCCATGGTTCAGCAGTGATTTAAGTTTTGCACCAAGCGCGTCATCATTACAGAAAACGGCACCACCATCACCATAACAGCCAAGCGGTTTGGATGGGAAAAAGCTTGTACAACCGATGGTTGAAAGGTTGCATGATTTTTTGCCTTTATACTCTGCTCCAAAACTTTGGCACGCATCTTCAATAACGACTAAATTATGTTTTTTTGCGATGGCGTTAATGGCATCCATATCAGCGGTTTGTCCGTAAAGTGATACAGGCATAATGGCTTTTGTTTTAGGTGTAATTTTTGCTTCAATGAGTTTTGGATCGATGTTATACGTTGTTTCATCAATGTCCACAAAAACGGGTTTTGCTTTTAAAAGAGCGATAGTCTCTGCTGTTGCGATAAACGTAAATGGCGTCGTGATAATTTCATCACCAGGTTGGACATCAATTGCCATCAAGGCTAATAATAGGGAATCCGTTCCACTTGAACAGGCAAAGGCATACTTCGCACCTGTGTATTTTGCAAGGTTCTCCTCAAGTTTTGTCACTTGTGGTCCCATAATAAATTGGGTAGAACTTAAAACATTTAAAACTTCTTTGTTGATCTCTTCTTTGTAGGTTTCATATTGCGTTTTGAGGTCGATAAAAGGAATTTGCATCATTGTACCTTTAGGTTAAAAATAGCTAATATTTTACTCCAAACATTCTTTTGCGAGGATAAAGTGTTGATGTGCTATCGTTTAGTATGCGTTATGGAGGTAATATTATGAAAACAGTTTTAATTACAGGAGCATCACAAGGAATTGGCAAAGCTATCGCTGAAAAACTTTGTCACCATTACCGTGTCTTAGCCCTCGACAAAGAGGTGCCAACCCATCATTTTTTTGAACAATTTTATGCGTGCGATCTTAGTAATCCTCAAGAGCTACAAGAGACAATAAAGCAGATTACAAAAGAGAGAGATGCGTTGTATGGGCTGGTGAATAATGCGGGTATTTTTATCCATAAACCCTTAAATGAACAGAATTTGCAGGACTGGGAGAAAATCATCGCGGTCAATCTTACGGCTCCATACATTTTATCGCAAGCCTTTGCGCCATTTTTGGAACATGGTCATATCATCAACATTGCATCCACAAGGGCATTTATGTCAGAAGCAGGTACAGAGCCTTATTCTGCATCCAAAGGTGGCATTGTAGCTTTAACCCATGCACTTTCGATTTCCCTTGCCGGTTATGTCAGTGTCAATTCCATCAGCCCTGGTTGGATCAATACCGACGAAAGCTATGTGGCAACCGTAGAAGAGCAGGCGTGGCATTCCAGTGGACGCATTGGCAAGCCAAGCGATATTGCTGAGGTGGTGAGCTTTTTATTGGAGCGAGAAGATGGGTTTATCACGGGGAGTGATTTTGTGGTTGATGGCGGTGTCTCTAAAAAAATGGTGTATCCATGAGCCGATTGCTCGTTGCTTTCGTGTTAACCTCTTTAAGTTTATTGGCAGAGTGTTCGTTTAAAACGGACACATTAATCGCAAAAGAGGGTGAAGTAGTCGACAAAAAAAGTGGTTTGATCTGGCGTCAATGTGCTTTAGGAGAAGAGTGGCAAAAAGGCAAAGGGTGTGTGGGCAAAATAGAACTTCTAAAGCGCAAAGAGGCTGAAGAAAAGGCGAATGCGTTAAGAAAAGGTTGGCGTATACCGAGCATTGATGAGCTTTTAACTTTGGTGGATGAGCGCTGTAAAACACCCGTGATCAACAGCAAATTGTTTGGAAAACTTCATGACACAGGAGAGGGAGCAAATTATCTCAGTTCTTCCATTTACCTTGAAGGTGATGAAGTAATACCAACGCTTTTTTATACAATCAATTTCTTAGATGGAAGCGCAGATGCCCATACAAAAGGGTATAGAGGTGCGGTGTTGTTGGTACGTTAAATTTTTTTAAGAGGTGTTGGATGACACAGATGCTTTTCATCTTTTGCAACACGGGCGCATTTTTCACAGATAAATTTTGGTTTTGAGACAATTTTAACGATCTTTTTTACATAGTTTTCGATGTCGTCTTTTTTCAGAGAACAGAGTTTTTTGATTTTCATGCTACTCCTTTCTTTTACATGTAACAGTGTAGCACGAAATCAAAAATATTCTCTCATAAAATGGCTGTTAAACAGCGCCCATAATTTTTTTGGAACTTGTGCCTTTGTGGCTCAGTATCTCTTCATAACTCATCGCTTTTGCCGCACAATCGGTCTTCAAAAGTCCTTCATAAAGTACGTCAATTTTCTTCTTATTGTCAAGTTTTTTAAGTTCACTTTTATCGAGTCCTGAGAGATCAAGTAGTTCATTCCACACAGAACTTTCCGATAAAGAGTACGCATGAATGGTGACACCTTCATAGGTAAAGGTACCGTTTTTATCCAAATCGGTCACATAAAGCACGACCAAGGTGGTAGGAGTAAAAAATGCTTTGTAGCGCTCAAAAAAGGCTTCAAAATGCAAGATGCTCTCTAATTCAGCGGAAAAAAAAGTGACTGCATCATCGTTTGAAACCAATAAAACTTGTTTCGCTTGCACTTTAGGCGGCAAGATGCGATCGGGTGAGAGCTGTTTTCCCTCTTCAACGATCAAAGCCCCTCTGTACCCGACAAGGTCATTCCCGATCTCGCCGTTGAATGATGGCTGCCATGCTAAATTATTCTCTTTAATAAACTGCAAAATCGACATGTGTATCCTTTATATGTGATACAGAGGGTTATACAAGAACTATTCCGTGAGGTTTTAGGTGGAAGAGGAAGGAGTTTTAAAGACTTAGCATTTATTCTTCATCTATATTATTTCTAAGCCCCAAAGTTGGTTTAGAAATAATTTTTTTTTAGTTTGAGGGTTATAAATTGGATAATCTCTTTGTAGTTGTTCATTTTTATTACACTTAGCTAGTACCACTGAAACGATCAACCCTAAAACTAGATTTTGAGGTACCTTGAATTTATCGATAAAATCACCAAGAATTGTAGATGGTGTAAATTCAATTTGGGAACTAATATCACATTGATGAATTAGCCCACATCGAATAGTATGATATAAAATATTTTCTATATCAATCATATTATTTTCATCTGTTTTTAATTCTTTAATGTTAATACATTTTATTTTTATCCCAGAAGCATAAATACCTGGAAATCCAAACGTAGTGATGATTTTCATATTGTCTTTGAGAAACTCTTTATAGCGAAAATTATTATTTCCAGAATATCCAACTTTAGAAGCAGTGGCATCCACTGCTGAAGATGCAAGTGCTAAGGCTATATCGAATTGTGAAAGTTCAAAATGATATAAAGATGCTTCTATAAAATTTGAAATTGACATTTTACAACCTTTATTTAATAGATTTTTATTCTATCAAAATATTTTACATGTAAACCCTTAAACCCATTTCTAGTATAATCGCGCAACTAATAATGATGGAGCATAATTGCATGAATCACACGTTTAAAATGATCCTTTTTTATATTGCGATGTTTGTGTCGCTGGGACTTTTTTGGTTTTGGATGGCTTTGCCTTCTTCGAACCTTATTACGTTAGACCCAAATGTTAAATTACAATGCCTCTCTTATGCCCCTTTTGGCAAAGATGAGTCGCCGATGAACATTGCTAAAGGGTTTCGACCTTCAACGGAGCAGATGGACAAGGACTTGGCGCATTTGGCGACCATTACGAGTTGTATTCGCTCTTATTCGAGCGTTGGGCTAGAAGAACTACCTGAAATTGCACGTAAACATGGGCTTAAGATGTGGCTCGGCGCATGGGTAAGCAGTGATGCCGCTTTGACGCGTAAAGAGATCGACACCGCGATTCGTTTAGCCAAAGAGAACAAAGACATCATCGAAACGGTTGTGGTTGGAAATGAAGCACTTTTGCGTAACGATGTGAGTGCTTCTCAACTGGTTGATTACATTAAAGAAGTCAAACAAGCACTTCCCGATATGATCATTACCTACGCCGATGTGTGGGAGTTTTGGAACAAACATCCTGAGATCGCTCCAGCGGTGGATCGTGTGACGATTCATATCTTGCCGTACTGGGAAGACAAGCCCATCAGTGTGGACAAAGCACTTTTACATGTAAAGAATATTCGCGAGTTGATGCAACAAAAAATACCTGACAAAGAGATCGTCATCGGAGAGACGGGTTGGCCGAGCGAAGGGCGTATGAGAGAAGGTGCATACCCCAGTGCTGTGAACCAAGCGCTCTTCACGCGTGGTTTTGTCAAAATGGCAGAAGAAAATGGCTGGAAGTACAATTTTATAGAGGCGTTTGACCAGCCGTGGAAACGCATGAGTGAAGGTGCAGTAGGTGGTTTTTGGGGTCTGTTTGATGCCAATAGGGCCGATAAACACATCTTGCATGGGTTTGTTTCCAACTTTCCCAATGCCCTTTGGCTTTTCATCGCTAGTTGTACACTCAGTCTGGTTGGGCTGATTTGGCTTTGGGGATTGCCACGATGTTCATGCAAAAAAGCGCCGTACTGGTTTGCGACTCTCTTTGGTGGTTCAGTGGCACTTACATGGCAGGCCAACGCTTACTGGATCGTCTCGCGGAACAATCTTGAATACGCATGGGCGATTTTGTGCCTGAGTATCGCTTTTTTATTGTGGTTGAAACTGGTGCGTTTTCTCATTGATGAAGAGATAGAAATGCGTGGTTCTATGGCACGATTTATGAGTGTTATAACGCTGAGTGAACCCAAAAGTGAAATGTTCTTGGAAGATGCCTTACACCTTTTAAGCGTGAGTGTTGTGCTCATTATGGCACTTGCTTTAGCGTTTGATGGAAGGTATCTGAACTTTGAACTTGGAACGCTGGGTATCATCGCTACGGTTTATGCGGTGGTCTATTTTGCTACAGAACGCAAAGAGCTGAATGGCTTGATGGAAAAGGTCAGTGGTTTGACGCTTTTTATCTGTGCTTTGGCTGTTTTACTGCATGAAAGTGCACGGAATGATTTTGCGCTGAATTGGGTTGTTTTTGTACTAGTTTTTGGTTCGACTTTATGGCTTTCTCCATCCAAATTGTGTGGCATTACCAAGTCTTTTTTGATCTTAATTGTCAGTGCACTCCTTTTAGTCGCAATGAAAGAGGGCGTCTTTGTCAATGAGTCGTGGATAGACGTGTGTGCGGCTGATCCGATGCTTCCTATGTGCCAATTTAGAGCGCTTTTAGGTAAAGTGGTTTATCTCAATTATGTAGGACTTTCAGGCATTGTCGTTGCCATCTTTAGTGTGCTCTCTGGCAGTTATGTGCTAGGGATGATTGCGATCATCATGGGGCTTTTTTGTCTTTTGACGTTCAATGGCTTTTTGGGAGCCCTCATTGTTGTTCTGGGTTGGTGGATTGTTGGGTATCGTTTAAATGATCAGTGCACATTATAGGTATCCCTTCATGACTATTTTCAGGGGATTTAATAATAGCCTTTAGGTTTTTTCGTTAAAATAAATAAATTTTTAATAACGGTAGGAAAGAAAGTATGGACGTACGAGCTGAGTTTTTAAAGTTTTTTGAACAAAAAGGTCACAAGATTGTTGAGAGTTCTCCTCTTGTACCTGATGATGCGACGCTTCTGTTTACCAATGCAGGCATGGTTCCTTTTAAGAGTGTTTTTACAGGCGAAGTTCCTCGTCCTAATCCTCCACGTGCGACGAGCTGTCAAACGTGTATCAGAGCGGGTGGTAAACACAATGACCTTGATAATGTCGGTTATACAGCACGCCATCATACTTTTTTTGAAATGCTTGGAAACTTCTCTTTTGGCGATTACTTCAAAGAAGATGCGATTTCTCACGCGTGGGAATTTGTCACAGAAGTGCTAAAACTTCCTAAAGAAAAACTTTGGGTAACGGTTCATGAGAGCGATGATGAAGCTGAAGCAATTTGGAAAAAACATATTGACGCCAGTCGTATTATACGCTTTGGTGACAAAGATAACTTCTGGCAAATGGGTGATACTGGACCATGCGGTCCATGCAGTGAAATCTTTATCGATCAAGGTGAAGAGAACTTTAATACGCCTGAAGATTATATGGGCGGTGATGGTGATCGCTTCTTAGAGATTTGGAATCTTGTGTTTATGCAGTATGAGCGCGATAAAGCAGGCGTCCTTCATCCTCTTCCAAAACCTTCCATCGATACAGGTATGGGTTTAGAGCGTGTGACTGCAGTTAAAGAGGGCGTACTTAGCAACTATGACTCAACACTTTTTATTCCTCTCACCAACAAAGTGGCAGAACTGTGTGGCAAACCTTACGCGTATAAAACGGGTGCAAGTTACCGTGTCATTGCAGATCATATTCGTGCTGTTTCTTTTCTTGTAGCGCAAGGTACAACCTTTGGTCGTGTTGGTCGTGGGTATGTTCTTAGACGTATTTTGAGACGTGCCGTTCGACACGGTTACCTTTTAGGTCTTCGAGAACCATTTATGTACAAACTTTTAGATACTTTGTGTGACCTTATGGGCAAACAGTATCCGTACATTGTGACTAAAAAAGAGGTTATTGCTGAACAAATTAAAAACGAAGAAGAGAGTTTCTTTACAACCATCGCTTCAGGACTCGAACTGTTTGAAAAAGAACTCCCCAATACAAAAACAATGTTTAGTGGTGAAGTAGCCTTTAAACTTTACGACACCTACGGCTTCCCTCTTGATCTCACAGCGGATATGCTCAGAGAAAAAGGTTTAAGTGTTAATGAAGCCGAGTTTGAAGCTTTGATGGCGGAGCAAAAAGCACGTTCCAAAGCCTCATGGAAAGGTAGTGGCGACAAAGCAACTCAGGGTGAGTTTAAACCACTTCTTGAAAAATTTGGTCTCAATACCTTTGTGGGGTACACTCACAAAGAAGCCAAGACAAAAGTCTTAGCGCTTTTAGATGAGAACTTCAAAGAGGTTCAAAGCTTGGAAGAAAATGGCTGGGTGATGTTTGAGAAAACACCATTTTACGCGATGAGTGGTGGACAAAGTGGGGATGAGGGTATCATCGAAGGATACGGAAAAGTCCTTGACACCAAGAAGTTTTTTGACCTGAACCTCTCTTTGGTAGAGCTCGATATGCCTTTACATGTAAACGATGAGGTGAGTATCAGTGTTGATTTCTCACGTTTAGAGATTGAAAAACATCACAGTGCGACACACTTACTTCACAGCGCGCTTCGTAAAGTCTTAGGTGAGCATGTAAGTCAAGCTGGAAGTTTGGTTGAAAAAGATCGTTTACGTTTTGATTTCTCGCATCCTAAAGCGTTAAGCAATGAAGAGATAATGAAAATTGAAGCCTTAGTTAACAGCTTCATTGCCAGTGGTGTTGCGGGGCAGACCAAACTAATGAATGTAGCCGAAGCTAAAAACAGTGGTGCGATGGCACTCTTTGGTGAAAAATACGGTTCAGAAGTTCGCGTGGTCAGTTTTGGCGATGCAAGCGTTGAGCTGTGCGGTGGAACGCATGTCAGTAATACCGCCAATATTGGAAGCTTTTTCATCTTAAAAGAGAGCGGTGTCAGTGCAGGTGTGAGGCGTATTGAAGCGATTTGTGGTGGTGCGGCATTAGCGTATGCCCAAAACCTCAGAGCGGAGATTGAAGCGATTAAAGAGAGTGTCAAACACAAAGAACCACTCATTGGTATCAACCGTCTTAAAGAAGAGATCAAAACCTTGAAAATGGAAGTAGAATCTCTCAATGCGCACGCTGGAAAATCGGTAGAATCTTTACATGTAAATGGTGTTGAACTTATCGTTGATGTTTTAGGTGCAGGGGATATTAAAGCGCGCATCGATGATCTTAAAAATGAAAAAGAATCCGTTGCCGTGCTTTTATTGCAAGTCAAAGATGATAAAGTCATGATCGCAGCAGGTGTTAAAAATGCTTCCATTAAGGCAGGCGCTTGGATTAAAGAGATTGCGCCTATCGTTGGCGGTGGTGGTGGCGGTCGTGATGACTTTGCCCAAGCAGGTGGACGTGATGCTTCAAAAATAGAGGAAGCTAAAAAAGCAGCCATTGAGTATGCTAAAACGGTTCTTCAAGGCTAGATGATGCGTGATTTTTTCATAGAAATATTTGGCGATTTTGGCAGAATCATCGTTTTTTTACATGTCATTAGTTCAGCATTATTGATTGGCAGTATGTTTGTGATGCGTTTTGTCATTCAACCTGTTGAAGAATATGTTCCTGATGAAAAGATCAAGTTTAATAGTTGTATGCAAATGATGCGCCGTTATATTCTCTTTTTAGTTCCTGTAATGCTAGTGATCGTGATAACATCGGTGTTTATGCACATAGGGCTTGGTTTTAAAGCGGGCAATCCAACCACTTATGTCATGGTTCATACGAAAGAAGCCCTTTGGACGTTTATTGCTTTTAACTTTGTTTACATGTATTTTAAATATCTGAGAGCCAAAAAAGGGTTAGCCGAAGAGAATTACATTGAAGTTGAGGAAAATGTGATCTTAATGGTCAAGTACCTCATTCCGCTTAATTTACTTTTAGCCATTATCTCGGTCTATTTTGGCGTGATTTTACGAGGCTACTAAGATGCAAACGATCGTTTTAGGTTCCTCATCCATCACGAGGGCGGAACTGCTGAATAAATTTGGAGTTCCGTTCATCCAAAGGGATGCAGGGTTTGATGAAGAGAGCCTTCGCATCAGCGATCCTGCTCATTTTGTTTACCATGCAACCAAAGGGAAAATGCAGAGCTATCTTGAAAAATACGACCTAGAAATGCCTGTTTTATGTGCTGATACGGTTGTAACTGCCAATGGACAAATCCTTCGCAAAGCCAAAGACAGAGCCGATGCTAAACGCATTTTAGAAGCGCAAAGTGGCAATACCGTGAGCATTCTTAGTTGTATGATTTATAAATCTAAAACGATTGAACTCATTGATCTTTCAACAACCGATTATCTTTTCTTACCCTTTGATACCAAAGCTCTTCATGATTATTTACAGAGTGATGAATGGCAGGGGAAAGCGGGGGCGTGCATGGTGGAAGGATTTTGTAAATCTTATATTAAAGAAGTGGTAGGACTTGAAAGTACCGCTATGGGGCTGAGCGTTGAGAAGCTTCTACCTTTTTTGACCTTTTAACCATGTATCAAAACGAACTGCAAGCCATCACCAAAGCCAATCGTTACCGAAGCCGTAAGCTTTACAGTGATGATTTGGCTGATTTTAGCTCGAACGATTATCTGGGTTTTGCTCAAAATTCAACCTTGTTTGAGCGAGCAGTGGCACAAGTTTCTATGTACAAAACCCATGCCCCCAAAGCATCTATTTTAGTCAATGGGTATCATCCCATTCATCAAGAATTTGAAGAGTTTTTAATTCGCCATAACGGTTTTGAAGCTGCCCTTGTGTGCGGGAGTGGTTTTTTAGCCAATTTTTCGTTGATTGAGGCGTTACCGCGCAAGCGAGATTTGTTGATTTTAGATGAAGAGTATCACGCCAGTGGTATGGTCGCTTCTAAAACTGTCGATGCCGAGGTATTACTTTTCAAACACAACGATGCCAATCATCTTGAAAGCCTGATTAACACACACTCACATAACCGCATTATCATTGCTGTTGAGGGTATTTATTCGATGAGTGGGGATCTTTTAAATCCAGATATTTTTGAGATAGCGGATCGTTACAATGCCCTGTTGATTGTCGATGAAGCGCACAGTGTGGGTGTTGTGGGTGAGCATCTTCGAGGAGTGTTTGATCTTTACAACATTACACCCAAAGCCAATCATATCAAAATGGGCACACTGGGAAAAGCACTGGGGAGTTATGGTGCGTATATTTTATGCTCCGAACATATCAGTGAATTTTTACAAAATCGCGCGAAAGCAATCATCTATACTACGGCTCCTTCGGTGTTTGATATTTCCTTAGGCTACCAAGGGCTATTGTATATTTCCAAAAATCAAGCAAGCTTAAAAGTTGAAATAGCCAAACGTCAAGCTGTTGTGAAAACGGTCTTGGGCGTGAATGTTAAAGGGTTGATTTGTTCATATCCATTGAGTGAAGGAGCGGATGCGCTAAGTATTCAGCAAAAATTGATAGAAGAGGGTTTTTTAGTGGGCGCCATTCGTCCTCCCACCGTTCCAAAGCCTATTTTACGTCTGATTCCACGCCTTGGTGAGTGTGTCGAAAAGTTAGAAACTTTGTGCCACCTGATCCAAAAGGGGAGCTTTTGAGCTTTACATGTAAACAGCTTATCATCAAAAGTAACGTGAAAACACTGCTTGATGTGAGCTTTTCTTTTGAAAAATCGTTTGCATTGATTGGCGAGAGTGGCAGTGGAAAAAGTTTGACGCTTAAAGCACTTTTAGGGATGTTACCTCAAGAATTGGATGCATCGCTTGAGTATAATGCTTCTTATGAACTGCATCGAGGCGAAAGTATTGCTTTTGTGCCGCAAAATCCTTTTACAGCACTCTCTCCTTTGACAAAAATTAGTCAACAGTTTATGGCAAGTGAAGAAATTGCAGAAAAATACTTGAAAATGGTAGAACTAGACGTTGCCTTTTTAGATCGTTTTCCCTCTGAACTTAGCGGTGGACAATTACAGCGTCTTATTATTGCTATGGCTCTGTCACTAAAACCGAGACTTCTACTTTTAGATGAGCCGACAACGGCACTGGATGAAGAGAGTAAAACAACGGTTTTGGAATTGATCTCTAGGCTTCAAAAAGAGTGTGAATTTGATCTACTCTTTGTAACACACGATATTAGTACCATTGAGCATTTATGTGATGATGTTGGCATTATCCAGCAAGGAAAAATCGTTGAGAGAGGTTTGACCAAAAATATTTTACATGACCCAAAAGAGGCGTATACGAAGCAACTTTTAGAGTCTGGATTTAGACAAAGGAGTTTTAGAACGTGAAATATATTGTAACAATTTTTACGATGATCGCATTTGCAGGATTGATGGCACTCATTTTTTTATACGCACAAATCAGGTTTGATGCCTATAAAATTATTGATTATACACCAAAATTAACCACACAGATTTATGATAGAAATGGTGAACTCATTGCCAACCTTTTTGATGATGAAAATAGGTTGTATGTGGATTATAAAAATATTCCTCCTCGCTTGATTGAAGCATTGGTTGCCACTGAAGATACCTCATTTTTTGAGCATAGTGGTATTAATCTTGAGGCTATTTTTAGAGCACTTGTAAAAGACATTCATGCCATGAAAATGGTCGAAGGTGCAAGTACCATCACACAGCAGCTGATTAAAAATACTGTTCTTAGCCGTCAAAAAACCTTAACGCGAAAAGTGAATGAAGCTATTCTCGCTTATACGGTAGAATCTTCTTTAACCAAAGAGCAGATTTTGGAGCGTTACTTTAATCATGTCTATTTTGGGCATGGCTATTATGGTGTTAAAACAGCAGCACATGGTTATTTCAATAAAACACTTGATGCACTGACTCTAAAGGAAATCGCTATTCTTGTAGGTTTGCCTAAAGCCCCTAGTTCATATGACCCAACAAAGCATATGGATCTTTCATTGAGCCGTGCCAATCAGGTTGTCAATCGTATGTATGCACTAGGTTGGATCAGTGAGGCTGAGTATACGAAATCAACACTAGAGCATCCAATGGTGTATGATGAGACGTTGACCCGAAATAAAGCACCGTATGTTGTTGATGAAGTGATTAAAAGTTTAAGTACCGAGTATGATGATATTAAAAAAGGTGGTTATCAAATTTATTTGACGATTGACTTAAAGCTTCAGCATTTAGCGCATGAGTCGCTTAAAGTAGGTTACAATGGTATGGTTTCACGAATGGGTAAAGATGCCAATGCCTCTGATCTTAATGGTGCGATGGTGGTTATGGAAAATGGTACGGGCAATATTTTAGCCCTTGTGGGTGGGCTTGATTATGCAAAAAGCAGTTTTAACCGTGCCACCCAAAGTAAGCGCCAACCCGGTTCAAGTTTTAAACCGTTCTTGTATCAAAAAGCATTGGATTGGGGATATTCTCCATTGTCTGAAATTCCCGATATTTCACGTACGTATGTCAATAGCGAAACCGATGAAGAGTGGAAACCTAAAAACTATGAAAATGATTTTGAAGGGCTAATAACCCTTAAAGAGGCATTGGTTCATTCCCGTAACCTTGCAACCATCAACCTTTTATCGCTTTTGGGTTTGGATAGCGTTTATAAAGAACTCAAAAAAGATGGGTTTAAAAACCTCTCCATGGATCTCTCTTTAGCACTGGGAAGTTTTGGAATTTCTCCACTAGAGTACAGTGGCTTTTATTCAATGTTTGCAAATTATGGCGTGAGAACAGAGCCAATGTTGGTTAGGAAGATTGTCAATCGCCAAGGGGTAGAAAAAATTTACGAAACCAAAACACAAACAATGACTTCTCCAAAGCAGAGTTATTTGATGATTGATATGATGAAAGAGGTTGTCAAACGAGGAACGGGTAGAAATGCACAAGTTCCTGGTATTGAAATTGCAGGTAAAACAGGAACAACCAACAGCAGTGTGGATGTGTGGTTCTGTGGTTTTTCTCCTGACATTGAAGTAATCACTTGGTTTGGAAATGACAATAACTCTCCACTCAAAAAAGGTGAAACAGGTGGACGTTCTGCAGCACCTGCCTTTAAATATTTTATGACAAAGTATGTGGAACTCCATCCAGAGACAACGCGAGAGTTTAAAATACCAGAAGGTGTTGAGTCTCGTAAAATTGATGGAACGACAGAGTTCTTTACTGATGTTTCCCCTTTCCCTAAAACCAATAATGTGAAACAACTCAAAGAAGATAGTGGGTTAATGTTTTAAGAGAGGAGTTTTAGAAGAGCTACTTCACTATGCTTTTTGAAGCTTTTTTGAGAGGGTCGAAATAAAATAGAGTTTCATCCTGCCTCGTAGAGGCAAGCTTTAGTACCCAGAGTAACGTAGCTTTTCAAGCTAAACTTGGGAAGCGTATAGAAATAAAAAAAGGGGAGCGAGAAGTTCTAAAACTCCCCACTCCCCTGATAATCTTTAAAAGACTAGCAAGAGTACATTGTTTTAAATTCGAAGGCTGTAGGTCTAGCCTCATCTGGCCAAACTTGAGTTTCAAATTTATAGTGTTGGTAGGTATCCAAAAATTCTGGAGTCATAACCGGTTTAAGGTACTCATTGTCACGGATTAACGCTTCAAGTGAACCTCTGAGTGTATGAGGCATTTGGTTAATACCTTTTTCTCTAATTTCATCGAGTGTAAGCTCAAATAAGTCTTCATCCATTGGTCCAACAGGCTCAGCTTTTGTTTTGATACCATCAATGCCTGCAAGAAGCATAGAAGCAAATGCAAGGTATGGGCATGAAGTAGAGTCAGGGAAACGCATCTCAACACGAACTGATTTCTCACCCGCACCGTAAGGAATACGGCAAGATGCTGAACGGTTTTGCATAGAGTAAGTAAGAATTGAAGGAGCTTCAAATCCTGGGATCAAACGTTTGTAAGAGTTGGTTGATGGGTTTGTAAAGGCTGCAACACTTCGTGCATGTTTCAAGACACCACCGATGTACCAACGTGCCATGTCGCTAAGGTTGGCATATTCACCCTCTTTAAAGAACATGTTTTTACCATTTTTCCAAATAGATTGGTGAACGTGCATACCGTTACCATTGTCACCGTAAAGTGGTTTTGGCATAAAGGTTGCAGTTTTACCGTTAAGGTGTGCTACCATTTTAACAACGTATTTGTATTTTTGAACGTTATCGGCTGCTTCAACAAGAGAGCCAAATTTAACGCCGATTTCACCTTGTGCTTGAGCAACTTCATGATGAACAACGAAGACTTCAAGACCAATTTGTTTAAGGGTTTGTACCATTTCAGCACGTAAATCTACCATAGAGTCAATGGGTTGAACAGGGAAATATCCACCTTTTGTGCCTGGGCGGTGACCTGTGTTATAGCCATCAGTGAAACTTTTTGCGCTATTCCAAGTACCTTCTTCAGAGTCTACTTCGTAGTATGAACAGTTAATGTCGTCTCTGATTTTGACATCATCAAATACGAAAAATTCATTTTCTGGACCAAAGTAAGCTACATCACCTAAACCTGTTTCTGCAAGGTATTTCAATGTTTTTTTAGCAATACTTCTTGGGCATTTCTCGTAGAGTTCACCTTTGTAAATATCAAAAACATCACAGAAAACAACAACGGTAGAATCAGCCGTAAATGGATCCAAAAATGCTGTTTCAGCCTCAGGTTTAAGGAGCATATCAGATTTATTAATTGGTTGCCAAGCATCAATGGATGAGCCATCGAAAGGGATACCATTTGTAAAAGATTCTGCACTAATGGATTCAATAGTGTATGTAAGATGATGCCATGTTCCTTTCATATCAGTGAAACGAAAATCGACAAATTCAACTTCATTGTCAGTAGCGTATTTGAAAAACTCTTCAACACTGTTAACGAATTTACCCATGTTGTAACTCCTAAGATTTTAAATTTCAGTAATTTTATCAGATTGAGCTGAAAATAAGGCCGAAAAGTGTGCTTAAAAATTAACCAATATTCGATCTCGACTCTCATAAGTTGCACATTTTTTATACCCGTAATTTTTTGCGATCACTCTAAGTTCATCTTGTAAAAAGCCAATATGATCGATTGCATGGGCATCTGAACCAAAAGTAATTGGAATATCATGCTCAGCAATCAACTCTAACAGTGGATGACTTGGGTATTGCTCTCCTACTGGTTTGCGAAAGCCAGCAGCGTTCAATTCTATAGCCATATTGGCTTTTTTAATGGCTTTAATGGCCTCTTTTGCAATCATCCTGACATCTTTTTTTGGCAAATAATTAAAGACTTTTATGAGATCTAAATGGCCAACGATATCAAATAAACCACTTTTTGCCATGTCGGTAATGGCAGCAAAATAACGTTCCCATACTTCATCAATATTTTTAGTACGGTACTCTCCGATAAATTCTGGATTGTCAAAGCCCCATGAACCCAGATAATGCACGGAGCCTATAAAATAATCAACATTACGTTGAAGAACACGCTCATCAATATAGCCTTGCAAGAAATCTACTTCATAGGCAAGTAGAATTTTGATCTGGTCTTGGTACTTTTCTTTTACATGTAAAACATCACGCTCATAATTTGCCATTTGTGAAAAGCTCATTCTGTAGTCTTCATCAAAGCCCATGGGAGCATGATCCGAAAAGCCAAAAACATCTATCTTTTGAAGTAGAGCCGCTTGCACGAACTCTTCTATACTCCCTTCCGCATGGTTACACAAAGGGGTATGGTTGTGAAGATCAATCAACATTGTTAGTGCTCCTTCAATCAGGGTCTTAAAGTTAAATTATATAAAAAGTTCACTATAATAGACCATAATTTGTCACTTTGAGGAGAAAGCTTATGACGCAAGAGGAACTTGATGCTTTGATGGCGGGCGATTTAGACGAAATGGACGAAACTGCACCCCAAGAGGAAAGCATCGCCCAAGAAGAAGAGACAGAGGGGAGTAATGCTTTAAATGAGCAAGAAGAGCACGACAAAGCTACGACCCAAATGATGAATGAGTATAGAACATCATCTACAATGTCTTGGCCACCACCACCACCAACAGATGATCACAAAATGGTACATCAACTGGATGATGTGACCAAAGACTCTGAAATTAAAGCAACTCAGGTATTTGACAAACTTGAAATCGTAAATAACTTTATGCTGAGTGCAGAAGATAATGCGAAAGAGGTCATTAAACTCATTGAGTCTAATATCACTCTTTTTGAAACATTAGTATCAAAATTTCCTAAAATTGATCAATTCCAAAAAGCATTGGATGATAACAAAGGGATGAAAGAACGTGTTGAAGACCTTTTAATGAATGCCCAAATGGCTGAAGATGAGATCATGATGACGATGGATATTATGCAATACCAAGATATTCACCGCCAAAAAATTGAACGTGTTATCAACGTCATGCGTGCGCTTTCAAAATACATGAGTGCGTTGTTTGAAGGCTCCAAAGATGATACAAATCGTGTTAGTTCAGCCGTACATATTCATGGTGACACAACAACAGAAGATGTTGTGAGCAATGAAGATATTGAAGCGTTGATCGCTAGTTTAGGAAAGAAATAGGTGTCAAACGTCGAGCTGCTTTCTCCCGCTGGAAATTTTGAAAAGTTAAAAATAGCGCTCGCTTATGGCGCTGATGCCGTGTATGCAGGGGTAAGTCACTTCTCCCTGCGCATACGCTCAGGCAAAGAGTTTACCTATGAGAGTTTTGAAGAAGCGATCAATTATACGCATGCGCACGGTAAACATCTTCACGCAACCATCAATGGATTTCCGTTTAATGCGCAAATTCCTCTTCTTGAAAAGCACATTGAACGTGTGGCAGCGATGAAGCCTGATGCGTTCATTGTTGCCGCTCCTGGTGTGATTAAGCTGGCACGTAAAATTGCGCCTCAGATTCCTATTCATCTTTCAACTCAAGCCAATGTGCTCAGTTACCTTGATGCTGAAGTCTATTCAGATATGGGCGTGAAACGTATTATCGCAGCACGCGAGGTCAGTTTGAAAGATTTGGAACAGATCAAAAAGCATTTACCACATTTGGAACTCGAAGTGTTTGTGCATGGTTCGATGTGTTTTGCGTACAGTGGTCGCTGTTTGATTAGCTCTGTGCAAAGTGGACGCGTCTCCAACCGTGGAAGCTGTGCCAATGACTGTCGTTTCCCTTACACGCTTTACGCACACAACGAAGAGAGTGGAACGCTGTTTCGTATTGAAGAGAGCGAAGAGGGCACGCACATTATGAACGCGAAAGACCTCAATTTAAGTGCGCATGTCAAAGAGATCCTTGATTCGGGTGTCATTGATTCGCTTAAGATTGAAGGGCGAACCAAGAGTGCGTATTATGTTGGCATTACGACCAAAACGTATCGTCAAGCGATAGAGGATTATTACGCGAACCAGTTTGATGCGGCTAAATACACAGCAGAGCTCGATACAACGAAAAATCGAGGCTTTAGCGATGGTTATTTAGTCAATCGTCCGTTTGAAAAAAATGACACGCAAAACTTAGCGCACTCGATCAGTGAGGGCACACACCAAGTGGTTGCCCAAGTGAGTGAGGATGGTACAACCTGCCTTTGTAAGGATGTTTTATCTTTACATGTAAACTATGATTTGGTCATGCCAGCTCATCTTACAATTGAAGCAATGGAGAATGACATTGGTACTATTTTTGAAGAGGGTGGTTTTTGGAAAATAAGCTTTAAAAAACTTCAAACGCCTAATGGTAAAGTGTTTGATGAGATACATAGTGGTAATGTCAATGCGATTGTCTTGCCCACATCCTTACCAGGATTTACATTTTTAAGAGCAAAAATAAAAGGATAAAACGTGAAGTTCGTTTCTATTATAATGGGAAGCAAAAGTGATTTTACCGTGATGGAAGAGTGTGCAAAAACACTGGAAAAATTTGGCGTCTTGCATGAGATCATCGTCTCATCCGCACATAGAAGTCCTGCACGAACCCATGAGTATGTTAAAAATGCGGAAGCCAAAGGGGCAAAAGTCTTTATTGCCGCAGCAGGGATGGCAGCCCATTTAGCAGGTGTGGTAGCATCTCTTACAACCAAACCGGTGATTGGTGTTCCGATGAAAGGTGGCGTTATGGAAGGCATGGATGCACTTTTAAGCACCGTTCAGATGCCAGGAGGGATGCCTGTTGGAACGGTGGCTATTGGCTCAGCAGGGGCAGTAAATAGTGCGTATCTTGCAATGGAAATTCTAGCTCTTGCCGATGAAGAGTTGGCGGCGAAACTTAAAGAAGATCGCATTTTAAAAGCAAAAAAAGTCGAAACTGATTCTATGGGTATCGAAGTTATTCTATAAAGGGTGAAACAATGAACAGCTGGATGGGAATTGAAGAGTTTAGCACATTAGTGAATTTGGATATTTCTGCCATTGAATCACTCATTGATGAGGGAAAACTCATCACCAAAGAAGAAGAGGGCAAATGCTTTGTTGAGGTTAGTCGTAGCGCGCAAGCACTCATCCCTGCAACCAAAGGAATTGTTCTTGATAACACTTACGAAGGCTCCTCTATCTCAATGAGCTCTGAGTTTGTTGAAAAAACAGTCGGTGCCATTTTAAGTCTGCATGAAAAAGTTTTGGATGCTAAAGAGGAGACACTCGATGCCCTCAAAGGTGAAAACCGTTTTTTAAAAGAGGCACTTTTTTCAATGCAAGAGCTGTGTGATGAAGATCGTAAAGTCATAGAAACGCTAACCAAGCAGCTTGAATTGTTACGAGATGAACTTGAATTTACCAAGAGAAAATATAAAATGATGTGGAATAAAGCGGTGGAAGGTTATACCCCACCCACCAAATAATCTTTACATGTAAAAGGACAGAATAGTGTTAACCTTTAGTCAAATGCTTTTAAACCTCCAAACTTTTTGGCAAGATCAAGGCTGTACGATTGTGCAACCCTACGATATGCCTGCGGGTGCTGGAACCTTTCATAATGCAACCTTTTTACGAAGCTTGAGCAGTAAACCGTGGGCAACGGCGTATGTGGCTCCTAGTCGCAGACCAACGGATGGAAGGTATGGAGAAAATCCAAACCGATTAGGAAGTTACTATCAGTTTCAAGTGCTCATCAAGCCTAGTCCTGACAACATTCAAGAGCTTTACCTTAAAAGCCTTGAAATGCTAGGACTTGACATTAAAAAACACGACATTCGCTTTGTCGAAGACAACTGGGAGTCTCCGACATTGGGTGCGTGGGGTCTTGGTTGGGAAGTGTGGTTGGATGGTATGGAAGTGACACAGTTTACCTATTTTCAACAAGTAGGTGGTATCCCATGCAGTCCTGTGCCTGTTGAGATTACCTATGGCGTTGAGCGTTTGGCAATGTACCTTCAAGAGAAAGAATCTGTATTTGATCTTGTGTGGAATGAGAATAAATTTGGTGTGACAACGTATGGAGATGTGCATAAACAAAGTGAGTATGAATTTAGCAAATACAACTTTGAAATCGCCAATGTCTCTATGCTGTTTGATCAGTTTGAAAATGCGCAAGTGGAGTGTAAACGCTGCCTTGAAGAGAACTTACCATTGCCTGCGTATGATTACTGTTTGATGGCTTCACATACGTTTAACGTCCTTGATGCACGTAAAGCCATTTCGGTGACACAACGCCAAAACTACATCCTTAAAATTCGAGAACTTGCCAAAGGGTGTGCTGTCAAATATAAAGAAGTGGTGGGTTAATGAAATTAGGGGCAATCTACGATTTTTTAGATGCATTAAGCCCTTTTGCTACGCAGGCACGTTGGGACAACAGTGGTTTATTGATTGGGAGTTTAGATGATGAGGTAGAGCAAATCTACCTTAGTCTTGATGTTGATAGTTTACTGTTAGAACAAGTAGTGCCAAATTCACTTATCATAACGCATCATCCCCTCATTTTTAGTGGATTAAAACAGCTTAATTTTGCAAAATATCCTTCTAATTTGATTCAGATTATGGTGCAAAAAAAGATTAGTTTGATTGCCATGCACACCAACTTTGATCTCTCCCATTTAAATGCTTATGTTGCTTCAAAACTAGGCTTTGAAGTCAAAGAAACCAAAGAGTTTGTCGCCTACTGTGAGGTAAACCAAAGTTTGGATGATTTGGCTTTACATGTAAAACACGTTTTGGGTATTGAACATCTGCGAATCGTGCGAGCAAAAGAGTGGATTGGACTGTGTGCTATTACCACAGGATCTGGGGGCGATTTGATTGCTCAAATTGAGGCCGATTGCTTTTTAAGTGGTGATCTAAAGTATCATCAAGCGATGGAAGCAAAAGAAAATAATCTCTCATTAATAGACATAGGTCACTTTGAGTCCGAGCGCTATTTCCCAGAGTGTTTGGGCGATTATTTGAAAAATTTGCCATTAAAGGCTATAATATCAAATTCTAAAAATCCGTTTGAGTACAAATAGAGGACACATAACATATGAATAAGTATTTAGAACAGTTAATTGAGCTTTCCAGGTTAGACAAAGAGATCGACGATTTTGGTCCACGTATTGCCAAAGTTGAGAAAATGTTGAAACTTTCTTTAGACAAAGAGAGAGATTTAAAACTCCAAGCAGAGTCTTTTCAAGCGGACATTGCAGACGCTAAACTTAAGAAAGCAAAAAATGAATCACATTTAGCAGAACTTTCCGCTAAACTTAAAGATATTACTAAAAAGAGTGCTTTGGTTAAAACAGCTAAGGAAGTGAAAGCACTTCAACTAGAAGAAGAAATTTCAAAAGAGCAGTGTGATTTTGCCAATGATGAAATTAATCGTTTAGATAAAATTGTTGATTTAAAACAAGCCAATATTGCAGCATTACAAGAAAAAATTGCAGAGGCTGTCAAAGAGGCAGAAGAGATTAAAACTTCGATTGATTCACAAATTAAAACGATCGAAGAAGAACGTAAAAATGTTTATCAAGCAAAAGAGGAATTGGTTTTACAAATGAGCCAAAAAATCTTGACGTTTTATCAGAAAATTAGAAAATGGGCTCAAAACAGTACGGTTGTTCCTGTTAAAAAACAAGCATGTTATGGCTGTTTTATGCGAATGAATGATAAAACGTATGCCAGTGTATTAAAGCAAGATGATATTATCACATGCCCACATTGTGGTCGTATTTTATACAAAGAGATTGAGGAAGTTAAGGCGTAAGCTTTGATTTTTTTTTATTATGTATTGGCAACGCTACTCTATCTTTTAGCGTTGCCAATACTTATTTACCTTCGTTTTAAGCCAAAATATCACGATTCAATTCCCGCACGTTTTTTTTTGAAAAACAATGCTCGCTTTACTGAGAAAGGCATTTGGTTTCATGCATGTTCTTTTGGTGAAGTTCGTTCACTAAGTCCTTTTATTGAAAAAATTGAGCCTTCAAGTGTGCGTATTAGTGTCATAACTCAGACGGGATTTCGAGAAGCTTCCAAATATCCATTAGCGCAAATACGCTATTTGCCATTTGAAATATTCCTGCCGTTTTGGATACGAAAACAAAAAGTATTGATCGTTATGGAAGCCGAACTTTGGCCACTTCTCTTTATTGTAGCCAAAGCGAAAGGAATGAAAACAGTTCTGCTCAATGCTCGTATATCGGATAATTCTTATGCTTCATACGTTCGTTTTGCTTGGCTGTATCGTTGGATTTTTAACTCAATAGATCTGATTTTTGCGCAAAGTCTTGAGGATGAGCAAAGATTAAAAACGCTTGGCGCTAAAGCCGTGCATGTGTGTGGCAATATTAAGGCGTTTAGTCGGTATGAAGTAAGCCATGTGTATCCAAAGCAACCCAATAAAAGAGTGGTTGTCCTTGCCAGTACGCATGAGGGTGAAGAAGAGTTGATTTTATCGCATCTTACATTGCTTCCCAATGATCAGCTGATTGTCGTACCGAGGCACCCTGAGCGATTTGCGAAAGTGAATAGACTTTTAAGTGCATACGCTGAAAATTTGGGAAAGAGTTACATGTGTTTATCGAAGCAAAATTCGTTGGAAGCAGATGTCATTTTATGCGATACAATGGGTGAACTGATTAATCTGTATGCAATTGCCGATGTCGTGTTTTTGGGTGGTTCTTTTGTGGACGGTGTTGGTGGGCACAATCCCCTCGAACCTGCATTTTTTGGGACTAAGCTTATCAGTGGAGAGTTTATTTTTAACCAAAAAGTGCTTTTTGATTCGGTGACAAACGTCTTTACATGTAAAGCTGAAGATATAAAAAATGTTTTTGATAGTATTGAAACTTATCCCAAAAGTGCTATCGTTCATCATGGCGATATAGAGCCACTATTAGAGCAAATATTAGGAAAATAAAATGGAAAAAGCATATAAATTGTTAGCCTTACAAGAAGGCATCTCGAATCGGGCAGCCAAAGATCTCATCGATCGTGGTGTTGTGTATTCTGCGGGCAAAAAAGTCAGTGTTGCGCGTGGCGAGCTACTTGAAAATACTAAATTTAAAGTTGAAAAAATTGCACCTATCAAAGTTATTTTTGAAGATGAGTTTATTATGGCGGTAGACAAACCTGCCTTTATGACCTCAGAAGAGGTTGCAGAGATTAAAAAATTGCCGTTATTGCACCGATTAGATCGTGAAACCAGTGGCGTTTTACTGTTAACCAAAGATGATGAGTTCCGTATAAAAGCAGTCAATGCATTTAAAAAACGGGAAGTTCAAAAAGAGTATTTGGCCATTGTTGAAGCTAAGATTGTTGAGGCAGTAGAAATTAATGCTCCTATCTTGACCATTAAAAAAGGCAATACGGCTTACAGTAAAATCAGCGATGAAGGTAGAGATGCAATCAGTCACGTTGAACCGTTGATGATTGAAGGAAAACGCTCTAAAATTAAAGTACGTATTGAGACAGGTAGAACCCATCAAATTAGGGTGCACCTTAAAAGTATTGGCGCTTCTATTTTGGGTGATACTGAATACGGCGGACGTCCTTATAAACGTTTGATGTTACACGCTTCTAAAATTATGCTCTTAGGTTATATCTTTCAAACGAAAGAACCTGAAGATTTTATTAAATTTAGCGTTTGACCAAAAAAGAATTTATGCTTTATAAAGCCCTAAAAATAGGATTTATAAAGCATTCTGAAGTGCTAAATTAGTGAACTTGTTTTAAGGTTTAATTTAGTTTAAAGTATTTGTTGTGTAAAATTGCATTCCTTTGCCAAAAGCAGGTATGTGTGAATAGATTAAAAGGATAGTTTGTGCTAGAGGTTTTAACCGATTCGTTTCGATCAGCGATAAATAAAATACGTTTCAGTGATGATGAAAAGTCTTTAAAAAGTGCATTAGAGAACCTTAAAAAAGCGCTTCTCAAAGCCGATGTTCACCATAAAATTGTACGTGATTTAGTGCGCCAAGTTGAACTGGAAACGAAAGCAAAAGGAATTGGCCAAGTCAATTTTTTACGCTCTTTAAAAACAAATTTAACGACGATCTTAACCGTTCCTGGTAGACAAGGATTTGTTTTTGCATCCAAGCCTCCAACCACAGTATTAATGGTGGGTTTGCAAGGAAGCGGTAAAACAACAACAACGGTAAAATTAGCAAATTATCTCAAAATAAAACAAAAAAAAGTTTTGGTCGTTGCTTGTGACTTGCAACGTTTAGCGGCAGTTGAGCAATTACGCCAACTCTGTTCAGCTAATGAAATTGATCTTTACTCTGAAGAGGCAAATGCTAATCCTGTTGCCATTGCAAAAAATGCAATGAAAAAAGCGAAAGAGGGTTTGTATGATGTCGTTTTAATTGATACAGCAGGTCGTCTAGCCATTGATGCAGAATTGATGGATCAGCTAGAAGCCATTAAAAAAGAAGTGACACCCGACGAGATCTTTTACGTTGCAGATTCCATGACGGGACAAGACGCGGTTAAAAGTGCGGTAACGTTTCATGAAAAAATTACGCTCAGTGGTGTCATTTTAAGTAAGTTTGATGGTGATGGTAAGGGTGGGGTTGCTCTTGGAATTGCTGAACAAACCAATGTACCACTTCGCTTCATCGGTGTGGGTGAGAAAGTTGCGGATTTAGAGCACTTTATTCCAGATCGTATTGTCAGTCGTTTGATGGGCGAGGGCGATCTTGAAACCTTAGCGGAAAAAACAAGTTCAATTATTGATGAGAAACAAGCTAAGGCTTTAACTAAAAAGATTAAAAAAGGTGAATTTAACTTCAACGACTTTTTAGAGCAGATGGAGCAGATGAAAAAGCTTGGTAGTATGAAGTCCTTAATTGGGATGATACCTGGACTTTCTCAGATGGCGGGTCAACTTAAAGATGTCGATATGGAAAATTCGGTTGAAATGAAGCGTATTAAAGCGATGATCGGCTCCATGACGAAAAAAGAGCGAGAAGACCCAGAATTACTCAATAACAGTCGAAAAAGAAGAATTGCTGAAGGTTCAGGACTTTCTCAAGTAGAAGTCAATCGTTTCCTAAAGCAATTTGCAAATGCAGCAAAAATGGCGAAGAAGTTCTCAGGTAAAAAGGGAATGCAAGATCTTCAAAATATGCTTTCACAAAGTAAACACGCACATCTTCGTTAAGATGTGACGGTTTATATTTGCATGTAAGCTTTACATGTAAATCTAAGTCGTAGACAAAATTTAAGGAGACCATAAAAATGGCAACAGTTGTAAGATTAACACGAATGGGTAGAAATAAAACTCCATTTTACAGAATCGTCGTAACAGACAGTAGAAAAAAACGTGACGGTGGATCCATCGAGACGATTGGTTACTACAATCCATTAACAGAACCACAAGTTATCAAATTTGATGCTGAGAGACTTGCTTACTGGAAAAGCGTTGGCGCAAAGATGAGTGACAGGGTTGCTAAAATCACTGGTAAATAATCATGATTGACAAATTTCTCGAAGAGTTTGCCAAGCTTTTGGTAGACAATCCAGCAGGTGTACGCGTTGAGCGAAGCGATGTTGATGGAACATTTTGCGAAGTTGTCATCTATGCAGATAAAATTGATACCGGTAAGTTGATTGGTAAAGATGGCAAAATGATCAATTCACTCAAGACGCTTATCTCTGGTTGTAAAGCAAAAGATGGCATATCTTACAGAGTGACTGTCAAAGCTAACGATGAATAATCAATCTTCACTCATTGAAGTCGCTCAAATTGGGCGGCTCGTGGGCTTAAAAGGTGAGCTTAAACTTCACCTTCAATGTGACTTCCCTGAACAGTTTAAAAAAGGTAAAAAGTTTAAAACCCAAAAAGGTGAAGAACTTGAAGTCTTTTCTTTCAATCTCTCACGTGAGTTAATCTCTTTTGTTGGGTATCAAAGTAGAGAAGAAGCGGCAAAGCTTGTCAATACATTGTTATTTACAACACAAGAAAATTCGATCAATGAATGTGCTCTTAAAGAGGGTGAATTTTTTTGGTTTGATTTGATTGATGCACGCGTTATAGATGAAGATGGAACGGTGTTGGGTCATGTCGATGAGATAGAACGCATTGCTGTAACAGACTATTTGGTGATCAAAACTGATGAAGCATTAGTCAAAAAAGGGCTTGCTAAAACCTTTTATTTACCTTACATTGATCGTTATATCATCATGTTCGATAAAACCAAAAAAGAGGTGCTTAGCAAAGATGGTTTAGGAATTCTGGAGAACTCCTAATGCGATTTTCGTATGTGACACTTTTTGAGGGGTTGATCGCTTCTTATTTTGAAGACTCAATTTTAAAACGTGCCATTGCAAAAGAGCTTTTAAGTGTTGAGTTTTTTAATCCAAGAGATTATACACTCAATAAACACGGTAAAGTCGATGACTATCAAGCCAGCGGTGGCGCAGGACTTGTACTGTTTCCTCAACCTTTGTTTGATCTTTTACGTTCTATCAAACAGGCATCACATGAAGCGTATATTATTTTTCCGACTCCCTCAGGGAAACTGTTTACGCAAAACGATGCCAAACGACTGGCACATAAAAAACATTTGGTTTTTGTGAGTGGGCGTTATGAGGGAATTGATGAGAGAGTGATCGAAACATTTGCCGATGAGCTTTTTTGCATAGGTGATTATGTTTTAACCGGTGGTGAACTTCCGAGTCTTGTGATGAGTGATGCCATCAGTCGTAATATTAAAGGGGTTCTTGGCAACGAGGATTCTCTAAGTATGGAAAGTTTTGAGAGCCCATTATTAGAGGCACCGTGTTTTTCAAAACCGCCGATTTATGAAAATAAATCAGTGCCCTCAGAGTTTTTAAAGGGAAACCACGCTAAAATCTCAAGCTTAAAAAATAAAATGTCTGAATCTAAGACAAAATACTTCAGACCCGATCTGTTTTCTCGCTTTAGCGCGAAGCATTAGAATGAACAAAAAGGATAATAGATGAGAAATAAATATATTGAAGCTTTTGAAGCAGGACAGATTTCTGAGAAAAATGTTCCACAATTCAGAGCAGGTGACACACTAAGAGTTGCTGTTAAAATTATTGAAGGCGATAAACAACGTGTTCAAAATTTTGAAGGTGTTTGTATTGCAAGACGTGGTACGGGTACGGGTGAGACTTTTATGGTAAGAAAAATTGGTGCAAATAGTGTGGGTGTAGAGAGAATCTTCCCTATCTATTCTGACAGTATTGATGAGATCGTTGTTCTTAGACGTGGTGTTGTAAGACGTGCGAAACTCTTCTACCTTAGAGATAGACGTGGTAAAGCTGCAAAAATTAGAGAACTTAGAAAATAATATTTTTTTGGCAGTAATACAAAAAGTGTTACTGCCTTTCCCTCTTTTCCTTCTCCTTTAACTCCGTTTAAAAGAATTGCATGAACTTACAAGAACCTTGTTTAATCTGTATTTATGACCAAACAAAACGCGTATGTGAACTCTTGAATCTAAATGATGAACAAGCAAAGTCCATTGATACTTTGGCACGAAAGCAGATTCTGTCATTTGATAAAAATCAAAATCCTCCACTGAATGCGGCTCCTTTATATGAAGCAATGGCAGAACTTTTAAACGTCGACGATCTTTATGCAGATTTTAAAAAAGCCTCCTCTGAAAAAGCAAAAGCCTTTCTTCCATTGTGCAAAGCAAAAATTGATGCAAGTTCCAATACCCTTTTTGAAGCAACCAAGACGGCTGTTGCGGGCAATGTGATTGACCTTGCTGCCGTGATGTTGTATGACCTTGAAGAAGAGTTAGAAAAGATTTACCATACCTCCTTTGCTATTGATGATTTTAAAGCACTTGAAGCTCAACTGGCAAAGACACAAACGTTAGTTTACTTAGCAGATAATGCAGGGGAAGAGATTTTTGATAAACTCTATATTCAAACCATTAAAAAACTCTATCCTAACATTGAAGTGTACTATTTTGTGCGAGGTCGTCCTATCATCAACGATCTTACATGTAAAGATGCATTGGCTTCTTGGATGAACGAAGTAGCCGTGATTATTGACAGTGGCGTTCCCACACCTGGTCTTGTGCTCGAGCTTATGAATGCAAAGGCACGTGCTGCTTTTGAAAAAGCAGACTGCATTATCTCAAAAGGGATGGGAAATTACGAGTGTTTAGGCGAGACCAAAGGGTTACCCATTTTCTTTCTTTTTAAAGTAAAATGCAATGTAGTAGCCCAAGCTGTTGGGGCACAGCTTGGTAATATTATCTGTAAACGGGGAATTTAACTAAGCTCTACATAGGCTTCATAGAGTTTTTTGACACCTTCTTCTATCTGCTCAAGGCTGGAGTTAGTGTAGTTAAGTCGTCCATAAGAGCTGACACGTTTATCGGCAAAGAAAACACTTCCTGGGACAAATGCAACTCCTTTTTTAATAGCAACATCAAAAAGTTTCATACTATCATCACACTTTTTAAAATTAACCCAAATAAACATACCCCCTTCAGGTACGATGAATTCAATGCTGTCTTTAAAATAGGTGTGTAGTGCTTTTACCATAGCATCCCGTTTTGGACGGTAACATTGGATCAACGTTTTAGTATGCTCTTGTAATTCACCACTTTGCATCATTTTTGCACAAATGTGTTGGAAAAATTTAGAATTTTGTAAATCTGTACTCTCTTTACTGAGGGTTAATGCACTGATAATCTCTTTGGGTGCTCTCATCCAACCGATACGAAAATCGGGTGCTAAAGTTTTTGAAAATGTTCCCAATGCAATGGTGAGCTCTGGAAGCAGATCAGCAAATGCCGTAGTTTGGGTGCCATCGTATCGAAGGGCTTCATAAGGACTATCTTCTAGTAAGATAACGTTGTATTTTTTAGCAATTCGTACTACTTCTTTGCGGGTTTCAAGGGTATAGGAATAACCTGTTGGGTTTTGAAAAATTGGTATCGTATAGAAAAATTTGGGTGAATAATCGCGAAACAGTGCTTCAAGAGCAACCGTATCAACACCGTTTGCATTGAGTGGCGCTGCTTTGATTGTTGCATTGTACATATGAAAAAGTCCAAGGGCTGCAAGGTAGCTTGGATCTTCAACGATGATGCAATCTTTCTCATCTAAAAAGGTTTTACAGACTAAATCAAGTCCTTGTTGTGAACCGTTAGTTAGCATGATTTCCGCTGATGTAGTGCCCACATATTTTTTAGCGATCTCAACTTTGAGTGCTTCAACACCAGAAGCATTGCTGTATTGAAACAGACGATTATCTTCTGTCTCAAAAAGTTTTTTGGCATGTTTTTCAATGCTATCTCTTGGGAAAAGAGCGGCATCAGGAAGACCGCCAGCAAAAGAGATAATGGAACTTTGTGCCGTTAAGTCTAAAATCGTCCGCGTAAATGAACGTGATGCGGTGGTAACACGTTTTGCAAATTTGGTTTGCATTATCTTGCCTTTATTAAAAATGTATCGAAATTATAGCGCTTCTTCTATCGAGAAACCATATGAAACGAGGGATTAGTTTTGTCCATTTGTGCTATAATTGTTTCATGAAACAGAAACAGATGACTAAAAATGATCATATTGAGCGCGTCAATGAAGTGCTTTTTTATATTCACGGCGATATTGCCAAGAATTTTGGCGTCGAAGAACTTTCCTCTTTGGTTGCGATGTCACCGTTTCATTTCAATCGTATTTTTAAAGAAGTGACAGGGGAAAGTCTGCACGCGTACATTAAGCGTGTTAAGCTAGAACACGCTGCCAATCTTTTACTTTTTAATCCTGATGCCACGATAACGCACATTATGCATGAAGTGGGTTTTGTCTCCAATGCTTCCTTCTCACAAGCGTTTAAAGAGAATTTTGGCGTCACACCTACTAAGTGGCGAGAGGTCGATATTGCCAATGAAAACAGAGACTATACGTTTGTGGATAAACCTTTACATGTAAAGATTGGTACGATGCCTAGTTTTGATGTTGCGTATGTTAGGCACAAAGGGTACGATCGTAGCATTAAGATGGCGTGGTTGAAGCTTCAAGAGTGGGCATTACGTCAAGGTATCGACTTTTCTGAACAAACAATGATAGGGTTGCATCATAGCAATCCGCGCTTTGTAGAGTCTTCGTTATGCCATTATGTGGCATGTTTAGAACTTCCTTTGGGTAAAAAATATTATCGAAGTGCAGAAGTTGGAGTCATGCGGATTCCTCAAACCTTTTGTGCCGTTTTTTCACTCCAAGGTGTGTATGGTGATCTTAAAAAATTTATGGATGTCATTTACCATGAATGGCTCCCCAAAAGCGATTATGAAAAGGCATCACTTCCTTCTTTTGCAGTGTATCGGAAAAATCATTTTATCAACGCTACTGAGACATTTGATCTAGATTTTTGTATTCCCGTACGATTTAAATAGATGAAATTATCATTAATGAATTCTTTTAAGCAACCAACAAACAAACCAAAGTTACAATCTTCAAAGATCACAAAAATGACACAAGGAGGTTGTTATGGATGCACTGTTCTTAATTGTTCCGATTGGGGTTGCTTCAACGCTGTTTGTCTTTTTCTTTTTTGAGAAACGGGCTATTGCTGCTAAGAAACTCAAAGAGTCTAAAGGCTTACCCGCTCCAAGTGTAGAGGATTTTTATGAGAAGTTTCAGCGCTATGAAACACTTTTTAATGTGATTGGTTTTTTTATAGCTTCTTATGCGATCTCATTGGCCTTAGCAAGCATTACGTATAATCCAAGTTATGGGTTAACTCATGCACTCTCTTATATTTTTGCAACAACGTTTATTGGGACAATAATTATTTTTGGAATGAAACTGAAAAAAAGTATTTTAATACAAGTATTTGCCACATTTTTGTACGGGGCACCACATATTGTAGCATCATCGCTTGCATTTTTAACACGCTATATCATCGGTTAAAATCTTATGGGCGCTCTTTGGCGTCCATTTCCTCTAAGACTTTTTTGTTATAATACGCAAAAAAGAGTTTCCATGAAATACCCTCCAATTTTTATCACTGCTACCAATACAGATATTGGGAAAACCTATACCACGCTTAAACTTCTTGAAGCACTCAGCGCAAAAGGTCTCAAAGTTGGTGTTATGAAACCTATTGAGACAGGGGTTATCATGCATCCTTTGGATGCTACAGTGTTGTTTGAAAATGCAAAACGTTTAAATCCTGCACTTGAAGTCTTAAAGATGAGAGACATTACACCATATCAATTTGAACTTCCTGCGGCTCCTTATGTTGCAAAAGGACGTAAGAAAATTAGTTTAGAGCTATTAGAAAGTGCCTATGCAAAGATCGAAGCGTTATGTGATATTGTGCTCATTGAAGGAGCAGGTGGACTTTTGGTGCCGATTGAAGAAGATCTTTACATGTACGATTTTATTCGTCTCTTTCATGCCAAAACATTATTGGTTGGACATGACCAACTAGGATGTATCAACGACATTTTGCTCAATCTTCATCTTTTAGATGGTCTAGGTGTGGATGATTATGAATGGTGCATCAATTTTAAAGGTGATCGTGCCCGTTTCGATGAAATCACTCTGCCATTTTTTAAAAAACTCTTTGGCAGAGTGCTTTCACTACAAGAAAATATGGATGATATTATCGAGAGTTTAATAGGTTACCATGAGGTCGAGGTGGATAAACTCTAAAGGTTTGTCCGAATATTTTACGATCGTTTGACCTTTGTAATTGGCGGTATTGCGGTACCCCATAAACTGCTCGGAACTTTTTTCTTCATAGCGTGTGGTACAACGTCGCTCCATGCGATAGCCTGGAGGTGGCGGTGTACTGCTCGCACTTTGCTCGGCAATGTTTTTCCCCACAAGGGTTCCTACGATGGCTCCACCCACGGTTGCGGCGGTATTGCCTCTGCCACTGCCGATTTGGTGCCCTAAAACACCACCGGCAACACCTCCGATGAGTGCTCCAGCCACGCCACTTCCCTCACTTGGCGGTGGAGGCGCATACTGCACGGCAACTTGTTCATCCCAACACTCTTGGTACGGTACTCGCGATGTGACCATTCGGTACTCGGGTTTACTGGTGATCACGCGTACCTCTTCTGCCATATGCATGGTCTCCGCATAAAGGAGAGAACTCGCAAACAAAAGTGGGGCGTAAAAGATTTTTTTCATGTTACCTCCTTTTTCGCGGAATTGTACCACAGCGAATTGAATAAAGTGTTAACGAAACTTACAGTCAAACTTTGTTATTATTTTCACAAAATCATCAAGGAGCGGTGCGTGAACCATTTGATTAATACACGGGATTTTTCGTTGGAAGAGATTGAGAAGTTGCTTGAGCGGGCAACAGAGTTTTTGGATGAAAAACCACGAGAAATTTTGAAAAACAAAACGGTCATTACCATCTTTTTTGAAAACTCTACTCGGACACGAAGCAGTTTTGAAATTGCAGCCAAACGCCTTGGTGCGATGGTTGTCAGTCTTGATGTCTCACGTAGCTCTTCCAGCAAAGGTGAAACACTTTTTGATACTGCGGCAAATCTTGATGCCATGGGACCTGATGCTATTGTCGTACGTCATAAAAGCTCAGGGGTACCGCATATTTTAGCCAATTATGTCAACTGTCCGATTGTCAATGGCGGTGATGGTGCTCACGCGCACCCAACGCAAGCTTTACTCGATCTTTTTACGATGAGACGCCATTTTGGTGATGTCAGAGGCAAAAAAGTGGCGATTGTTGGAGATATAAAAAATTCCAGAGTTGCCAATAGCAATATTGAATTGCTAGCGCGCGTAGGCGTTGAGGTAATTTTAGTGGGACCACCGCATTTTTTACCTCAAACCGACCTTCGTGTGTACCACACGATTGAAGAAGTGATTGATGAAGTTGATGTCATTATGAGTTTGCGTGCCCAAACCGAGCGCCATGCAAATCAAATTTATGCTTCACTGAAAGATTATGGGGCTGATTTTTGCATCACTTCAAAGCTTATGGGAGATCGTGACATCATCATTCTTCATCCAGGCCCTGTACACCGTAATGTTGATGTCGATGATTTTATGATGAAAGATCCACGCTCCAAAATTTTAGAGCAAGTTAAAAATGGGGTAGCGGTGAGAATGGCAGTTTTGGAGAAGCTGATTGAACATTGAGTTTGCCTCTAAACTCAATGCCTTTGGCAAAGCAAAAAAACCTTTTTTCTTTGTGATTGATTATGCGGCAAAACAGTTTGAGGCATTTGCTCTCGATGCCGTTCCAAACGGTATTTTATATCAATTAGAAACCCAAAGTAATGCCTCTAATACTTTTACATGTAAAGATTTTTCTTGGTCTAAAACACCTCTTTCAAAAGAGCAGTATCGTGCTCAGATTCAAGCGGTTATTGAAGAGATAAAAGCAGGCAATACCTATTTACTTAACCTGACATCTCCTACACGAATTGAGCTCTCTTGTTCACTCGAAAATCTTTTTTATACTGCCAATGCTCCGTTTAAACTCTGTTATCACGAAGCATTTGTCTGTTTTTCACCGGAGCGCTTTGTAGAAATAAGGAACAATCGCATCAGCACTTATCCGATGAAAGGTACGATTGATGCGAGCATCCCTAACGCGAAAGAGAGGATCTTAAACGATGAGAAAGAAAAAGCGGAGCATGTGATGGTGGTTGATCTTTTGCGCAATGACCTCTCTATGGTTTCGCATGAAGTGCGTGTGGAGAAGTTTCGCTATGTGGAAAAGATTCAAGCAGGCGGCAAAGAGCTTTTGCATGTCAGCTCCAAAATTACAGGGATATTGGATGAAAATTGGCATGACAATGTCGGAACTATCCTTTCAACATTACTGCCTGCTGGTTCTATCAGTGGAACACCCAAACGGAGTAGTGTCGAAATTATCGAACGTCTTGAAGGTTACGATAGGGGCTTTTTTACGGGTATTTTTGGTGTGTATGATGGAAAAAATTTAGACAGCGCTGTGATGATTCGCTTTTTGGAAAAGACAAAAGAGGGCTATGTGTTTAAAAGCGGTGGAGGTATTACGCTTTTAAGTGAGGCGGAAAAGGAGTACGATGAGTTGTGTGATAAAGTCTATGTCCCCCTGTTTTGAGACGCTTAAAGCGGTAGATGGCGAAATTTTTCATCTTGCCTTTCATCAGGCACGGTTTGATCAAACGCGTCAAACGCTTTACGGCTCAACGTATAAACTCGTTCTCTCAGAACATTTGACTCCTCCTAAAGAGGGTACCTATCGAGTACGCGTTGAATATGCCGAAGCGCTTCAAAAAATTGAGTATATTCCCTACGCCCCACGCACAATTCGAACATTTGCACTCGTAGAAACTAAGATACACTATGCGTATAAATATTGTAATCGAGAGGCTTTAAATGCTCATTTGCAAGGAAATAGTGATGATATTGTCTTTACATGTAAGGGAGAGCTTCAAGATACGAGTATCGCTAATATTGCGCTTTTAATAGATGGCGAGTGGAAAACGCCACTTTATCCACTTTTAAAGGGAACGACACGGGAGCGATTGCTCAAAAGCGGTGCACTCAAAGCTGAAGTTTTGGACATGAAAAGCCTTCAAAAAGCTCAGAAATTTGCTATAATGAATGCACTTATAGGATTTAAAATCATTGATAACGTATTATGGATAAAGGAATAAATTTGAATTGGGATCTTTCAGCACTCTATGAAAATGAAACCGTATTAGAAGCGGATTTAAAAGATGCCGCATCACGTGCAAAAAGTTTTGCATCTGTTTGCAAAGGTAAACTTAAAGAGTTACATGTTAATGAGTTTTTAGAATCGATCAGAGAGTATGAATCGATCAACGAGACATTGGGTCGTATTATGACCTATGCTTTTTTAAAATTTGCAACCAATAGTGACAATGGTGGATTTTATGCCAAATACCAGCAAGCTCATAGTACCATCGCTGAAGATCTTCTCTTTTTTGAACTTGAATTTAACAAGCTTTCCAAACCAAAACAAGAAGAGTTAATCGCAGCGACTCCCACCTATAAATATTATTTAGAATCCCTTATGGAAGAGAAGCCTTATCAACTCAGCCAAAAAGAAGAGCGCATTCTTCTTAAAAAAGAGATGACGTCATCTTCAGCATTTAGCAGACTTTTTGATGAACATTTTAGCCGCTTGAAGTTTTCTTATGAGGGTGAAAAGCTCTCCGAAGAGGAGATTCTCAGTAAGCTTCAAGACTCAAACCGTGAAGTACGACAAAAAGTAGCAAGTGCTTTTACAAAAGGACTGAAACCCCATCAACCTCTTTTAGCATACATCTTCAATATGATTAAAACGGATCTTGCGAGTGAATGTGAACTTCGCGGCTACAAAAACGCTGAGCAGTCACGCCACATGGATAACAAAATTACACAAAAAAGTGTCGATGCTTTGGTTAAAAGTGCTGAAAGTAGTTTTCATTTAGTACAAGATTATTACGTACAAAAAGCAAAACTTTTGGGACTCACTGAGCTTTATGAATACGATCGTTATGCTCCCTTAGAAGAATCCACCGAAAAATTTGATTTTCAAACATCGAAGAAAATAGTGTTGGACGCCTTCAAAAAGTTTAATCCTAAATTTTATGAAATTGCCTCTATGGCCTTTGAAAAAGGATGGATTGATGTATTTCCTAAAGACAAAAAAAGAGGTGGAGCATTTTCTCATCCAGCAACACCCAGTACGCATCCCTATGTGCTTTTAAACCATACCGATACGAGGCGTGATCTTTTTACTTTAGCCCATGAACTAGGTCATGCGATTCATCAATATCTTTCACGTGATGTGGGGTATCTTGGAAGTGACACACCTTTGACGACGTCTGAGACAGCGTCTGTGTTTGCGGAAATGCTTGCATTTGATGCTATTAAAGATAATTTGAGTATGCGTGAAAAACGTTCTTTGTATGCTAGTAAAATTGAAGATATTTTTTCTACACTTTACCGACAAATCAATTTCACAACGTTTGAGCGTAAAGTACATGCGCACGAAGGCGAGTTGGATCTTGAAACCTTTAATCAATACTGGATGCAAGAGAGTCAAAAAATGTTTGGCAAGAGTATTACGCTCACAAAAGATTACGCGCTTTGGTGGAGTTATATTCCTCATTTTATCCATTCACCCTTTTACTGCTATGCTTACAGTTATGGACAATTACTGGTTTTAGCACTTTATGGACTCTATAAAAAAAGTGATAAAGCAGCCTTTGTTCAAAATTACACAAGCTTTTTGAGTGCGGGTGGAAGTCAAAGTCCAAAAGAACTGATTAAAAAATTTGGGTTTGACATTGAAGATGAGCATTTTTGGCAATTAGGTATTAGCGAAATAGAATCCCTCTTAGCAGAATTTAAAGGAATGTGCGATGCTTGAAGCGTTACTTGGGAGTGAAGAGTTTTATGGATTAATGAAAAAGCACACCAAAGAGGTGTTGGAATTGTTGCTTAAGCGTGGGGTTAATTTTTCAATTTTAACAAACATCTCTGATGTTACTTTTGATCCTGAGTTGCCTTCTGAAATTAGACAGAATTTTAAGCCGATCACGATGTTCTTTTTAGCTGGATATACCTTTGAAAGTACCCAAGTTTACAATGGAAGAATTAGCTTTGAAGCGGGGTTTGGTAGTGATAATTTTGGCTCTTTGGTCAGTTTACCGATTGAAGCAATTTTGCAGATTATTATTGAAGAGATTCCTGTATTTATCAACTTAAGTACGCCTCCAAAATCCCAAGCAAAAGAGCCAAAAGAGACTGGACTAAAACGCTCAATGGAAGCGCTTATGTCCAATCCTAATAATCAAAAGCTCATTAAAAAGTAGCACTAAGCTTTAATCTCTTGTTTGCTCATAATGTAGTTGATAACATTGTCAATCAGTGCATCATGTTTACGATCTTTGATATAGCAAAGATAGAGCATACGGGTCAACTTTAAGCCTTTCATCTTTGTGGTATACAGTACCCCATTTTCTAACTCGTCAGCAATAATATGTTTTGAAATAATTGAAACTGTTGGCGTATCTTCAATATTTGCTTTCATCAGTGTATGTTTAACTGCGGTTGAACTCGTGACAATACTTTTAACTTTAAAACTTTTACAATCCACATCCATCTTCTCAAAGGTCTCATGAATAATCTTTCGAGTATTGGATTCCTCTTCGCGGCAAATCCAATTATAAGAGAGTAAATCTTCTTTTTTAACCATTTTAGGAAGAGGAGAACGCGACGTAATGACCAATTCATCTTCTAACCATTCGCGGTAAATAATCCCTTCTTGAAAAATAGGTGCTTCAATGAGTGCTAAATCCACCTTTTTATCAAGAAGTTTTTCCGTAATTTCTGCGGCATCTTCCACTTTGAGCATTACATTATTTTTAATGGCTTCTTGTATGTCATTCAGAAAATTTGGCAGAATATAGTTACCAATCATGGGTGATGCCCCCAGCACAAAAATAACCTCTTTATTAACAAGGCGGAGCATCTCTCTCTCCGCGGCTAAAAGATGTTTTTCAAGCTTTATGGCGACCTTGTACAGTTCTTCACCCGCAGTGGTGAGTTTGATACCATTTTTTTTACGATCGACGATTTGAATATCCAAGTATTCTTCAAGAAGTTTTATCTGTTGTGTGACAGCAGGTTGGCTGATGCCAAGTTTTTTAGAGGCTTTAGAGAAGCTTTTTTCTCGTACAACGGTCAAAAAGGTTTCCACTTTTGAGAAATCTTTCAGCATGAAATAATCCTTTTATTTTATAAATATTTTTGATAACACTTGAAAGATTATAACAAAAAATAATAACAAAAACAATGGATATTGCTACACTTTTTTGATCAAAACTTTTGTTTATCGTAGCGTTTCAATGATGAAAAAAATCTGTAGAGTTTTGCTTAAACTTTTTTTGCTATAATAAATACAATTTATATCATAAAAAAGTAGATGAACGCATGCAAGATTTAACGATGTTAAACGAGTCACAACAAGATGCGGTAAAATGTGTAGATGGTCCTGTCCTCATCTTAGCAGGTGCGGGGAGTGGAAAAACCAAAACGATTACGTCACGCTTGGCTTATTTACTCTCTTTGGGAATTCCTCCTGCCAACACGTTGACGCTCACCTTTACGAACAAAGCTGCTAGTGAGATGCGAGAGCGTGCTATGGCGATGATTGAAGAGCATACGTATCCACCGCTTTTATGTACGTTTCATAAATTTGGTCTGCTTTTTTTAAAGTTTCACATTGAAAAAATAGGGCGTAAAAATAGCTTTGTAGTCATTGACACCGATGATAAAAAGCGCATTTTAAAGAGCTTTAGTACCAGTACCGAACTTCCAACAGGAATGATTGCCAGTGAGATTTCACGCTATAAAACCTCTTTAATTGATCCGAAAGTGGCATGGGAGAAAGCAGAGCAAAAAAGCTATCAAGTCATTGCTAAAATTTATGAGCAGTATGAAGACTATTTGGAGTCCAATAACTTGGTTGACTTCGATGATCTTTTAGTGCTTCCTTATAAAATTTTAGAGAGTGATGATGCTTTATGCGAAGAGGTAAGTCATCGCTATCAGTATATCATGGTCGATGAGTATCAAGATACCAATGAACTTCAATACAAACTACTCCGTAAACTCTGTTTTACCCATAACAATCTCTGTGTAGTGGGCGATGATGACCAGAGCATTTACGGTTGGCGTGGAGCGAATATTAAAAATATTTTGGAGTTTCACGAATCGTTTGACAATGTTAAAATCGTGAAGTTAGAAAAGAATTATCGTTCTACCACACAAATTCTAAAAGCAGCCAATGATCTGATTGAACACAACCGTGGACGTATTGGCAAAGTGCTTGAAAGTACCAAAGGTGATGGCAAAGCAATTGAGGTGATGGACTCGCACGATGAAAATCAGGAGGCACATTCCATTGCAAAACGCATTAAAAAGCTCATCTTAAGCGGTGTGAGCCCCAATGAAATTGCCGTGTTATACCGTATCAATGCGCTCAGTCGTTCCTTGGAAGAGGGCCTCAATAAAGAGCAAATTCCTTACAATATGGTGGGTGGAGTAAAGTTTTACGAAAGAGCTGAGGTCAAAGATGTCATCAGTTACTTGCGTGTGATTGCCAACCCTCACGATGATTTTTCCATTAAACGCATTATCAATCGTCCGAAGCGTGGGCTTGGAAAAGTGACGATTGAGCGCATGATTAAATCTGCTTACGATAACCGTCAATCCATTTATGAATACATTACATGTAATGAATCTGCCATTGAAAAAGAGGCGACAAAGAAGGCTTCCTTGGCACTGAAAGAGTTTGTTCAAAATATCGCGTACATTCGAAGTATTCAGGAAAATTCCACCTACGATATGATTGATGCGATTGAAGAGTCTTTCGCCATAAAAGAGTATTACAACAACCAACCTGACTCGTTGGAACGTATCTCTAACATTGATGAATTTTACGGGCTTTTTCGTGACTATGTCAAGCAAAATCCTCAAATGAATGTGGACGATTTTTTAAATGAACTTGCATTGCAAAGTGATCAAGACCAAATTGATAGTGAAAATATCTCTATTATGAGCATTCATGCGAGTAAAGGCTTGGAATTTGAATATCTTTTTGTGATTGGGTTAGAAGAGGGCTTTTTCCCGCTGATTGGAGATGGCAGCGACATCGAAGAAGAGCGACGTCTTGGATATGTAGCGATTACGCGTGCTAAACAAGAGTTGACCCTGAGTTTCTCTGCCAGCCGTTTTTACAAAGGGCGCAGAACTGAGCTTACCAAAAGCCGTTTTTTGAAAGAAGCAGGGGTGTGTGAAGGAAGTTTAATTTTTGAGAAGACGACTTCCTTTAAAAAAGGTGATTTGGTGAAACATAAAATCTTTGGTATTGGTCGTGTTACAGAGATTAGCAAAGTGGGGCGTGAGTTTAAATTGCAAATTAATTTTAGTGGTACAAGACGCGATATTTTGGCTTCCTTTGTGGAGAAGATTTAGTGGATAACCGCCTTTTTGTTGCCTATAAGCCTTCTTGTATGGTCTCAAACCATTTTTTAAGTCGCATTAAACGGCGTTACAATGTTAAAAAAGCAGGATTTTCAGGCACGCTCGATCCGTTTGCTCAGGGCGTTTTGATTATTGCTTTTGGACAGTTTACAAAATTGTTCCGCTTTTTGAAAAAAGCACCAAAAACGTACCGAGCAACACTTTGGATAGGGGCGTCAAGTCCAACACTCGATATTGAAAAGATTGAGAAAGTGGAACAGATGATGCCGTTTCATCCTGATTCTGTTAACTTTATTCTTAAGGGCATGATAGGAGAAATAACCTATTTACCTCCAAAATATTCAGCTAAGAAAGTTGAAGGGGCAAGAGCGTATGATTTGGCGCGTGCGGATAAAGACTTTGAGCTTAAAGCCATTACCAGCACTATTTATGACTGTCATTTAGTCCATTATGCCCATCCTTTCTTGACCTTTGAAGTTACCATCTCAGAGGGTGGATATGTTCGTAGTCTTGGAGTATTAATTGCTCAAAAACTTGGATTTGCTGGCTCTTTGAGTGCATTGGAACGGCTCAATGAAGGTGATTTTACTTATGAAAATGAAAAAGAGCTCAATCCATTAGATTATCTTGAGCTAGCCTCCAATGCTTACCTTGGTGATCCTCACGATATTTTATTAGGGCGAAAGTTAAGTGTCGAAGACTTTGAGAAGCAAGAAGAGGGTATTTACCAAATTGTGATTGATGAAGTCCTTAGCGTTGTTGAAATCAGCGCAAATGGGGTAGAATATCTCTTAAATTCACTATCGCTAAAGGCGTAACATGTTAATACTCACACGAAAAATCGGAGAGGGTGTTGTTTTAAATGAAAATATTACCATTAGGGTCATCGAAATCTCTAAAGGCGTCGTCAAACTAGGTTTTGATGCACCCAAAGATATGCTTATTTTGCGTGAAGAGTTAGAAAAAGCGATCAAAGAAGCGAACATTGAAGCGAGTAAAAATACGAGCCATGATGCACTCTCTAGTTTGAGTTTTAAGCTTAAATAATGCAGTATCAAGCGCACGCAAAGGTTAATATTTTCCTCAAAATTGTTGGGGTTCGTGGCAATTACCATGAGCTACTTTCACGCTTTATGATCGTACCTTCTTTATTCGATACATTAAGCTTTGTCCCCAAAAAAAGCAGACAGTCTTTTGAGCTCGTAGGTGATTTTAACTGCCCGTTAGAGCACAATACTTTGTATCGTACTTTTATGGTGCTCAAAGAGCATGGATATGATCAAAAAGTGGAACAGGTCATGAAAGATTTTGCTTTACATGTAAAGAAAAATATTCCAACAGGATCAGGGCTGGGCGGTGGTAGTAGTGATAGCGCCACCTTTTTAAACATGTTAAATGAAACTGCTAATTTGGGGCTTGATAGAGAGGCCATGATGCATATTGGAAGTGAAGTGGGCGCCGATGTTGCTTTTTTCGCGTCAGGTTATGAAAGTGCCAATGTCAGTGGTATTGGTGAAATCGTTGAAAAGTTTGATGAAAATGCACTTGATATTGAAGTTTATACACCATCTCTTGCTTGCAATACAGCGTTGGTGTATAAAACGTATAGGGAATATTTCTTGCAAACTATGGACCAAGCGTTAGCTTCGAAAATGGTTGTACTCAAAAGTCCCGAATTGTTGAGTCATTTTTCTAAGGAAAAACTCAACGATCTTTTCCCTGCATCTCTTAAAGCATACCCTGAGCTTAGCAATTATGCTAAAAATGGATGGTTTTTTAGTGGTAGTGGAAGTAGTTTTTTTAGACTGAAAGAGGAAGTTTAATGGGTGAAGCTGTCGCGCGCAATAAAAAAGCGTTCCATGATTATGAAATTTTAGAGAAGCTTGAAGCGGGTATTGTGCTTCAAGGCAGTGAAGTCAAAGCTATCCGTCAAGGCAGAGTGAATTTGAAAGATTCATTCGTTAAGATCATCAAAGGTGAAGCGTTCTTACTGAATGCGCATATCTCACATTTATCAACGGCTAATTTGAATTATGCTCCCAACGAGAGAGCTCCTCGTAAATTGCTTCTACACATGAAGCAGTTACGCAAATGGGATATGAAAGTGGCTAAGGATGGCTTGACAATTGTACCATTGGCTATTTATTTTAATAGCAAAAATCTTGCAAAAGTTGAGATAGCCTTAGCGCGTGGAAAGAATGAGCATGATAAACGAGAGAGCTTGAAAGAGAAAGATGCACAAAGAGAAGCTAAAACGGCGATCAAGAATTATGCTTACAAAGAGTAGTTTACATATTATTTATCTAAATAAAGTAGAATAAACCAAAAGTTATATGGGGAAACGTATGAAAAAGTTAATCAGTTCAATCATAATCGCAACACTACTTTTGTTTATAGGGTGTGGATCTGAATCATCAAGCGCACCTACGGTTAAAGAGACCTACAAAGATGGTGACAAAGTTGAGCTTAAAAGCGTTTCTGGTGCAAAACTGACACTGCTTCGCAAGAATGGTGGTTTTGTGCTTGAAGATGACGAAAATAAAGTTGTATTGATTGATATTTTTGGTACATTTTGTGCCCCATGTCAGGAAGAAGCACCCTCTTTGATGGATTTTCAACTTCAAAATGGCGATGGTGTTATGCTGATAGGCCTTAACTTTTTTGAAGATGTCAGTGATGAGTATGTTGTGGAAAATTTTGCGGCTAAATACAATGCCTATTATTTTATTACCAATTCACCCAAAAATAAAAAATTGGTTGAGACGATTTTGCAAGATATTAAGTATAAAGAAACCTTGCAAGTACCGTTTAAAGTCGTGTTAAAAGATGGAAAGTATCAAAATGTTACGGATATTTATGGTAAAAATCCAGATAATAAATTTTATCTCGGAAAAGTGGATTTGGATATTATTCAAAAAGATATCGATAAACTCACTGCACAATAGAGGCTTTAAATGCACCATTTAGAAGGGGATTTTCAAAACGAAACGCTTGATACGATAGAACTCAAAGAGCCACAGCTGTATAAAGTTCTATTGCTCAATGACGATTACAGTAGTATGGAATTTGTCATCAAGGTTTTGATGCAAATTTTTCATCATAGTTTTGAAAAGGCAACCGAGATTATGCTAAGTGTGCATGAAAAAGGCAAAGGTCTTTGTGGTGTTTATACGTATGAGATTGCGGAGACGAAAGTAGAGTATGTCCGAAAAATGGCCAAAGAGGAACATTTTCCCCTTCGTGCTATTATGGAAGCAGAATGATTCATTTTATTCTGCGAATGCAAATTATCAGGTAGAAAAGGAGTAGATTATGGTTAACCAAGAACTCAATTTTGTTTTCAATGATGCCATAGCTTTTGTAAGAAAGCATCGTTATGAGTACATCACCGTTGATCATCTCTTTTTTGCTCTGTTGAGTAATGAGAATGTGGTTGAACTTCTTATCAATTGTGGACTCAGCATTACTTTTTTGCAACGTTCTATGGAAAAGTATTTTGTGGCTAATCCTCAGATAGTGCCTACCGAAGAGACGTATGAGCCTTTGGAAACAGTGGCATTGACTCGCGTCATTGAGTCGATGATGTTACATGTAAAGAGTGCGGGCAAGTCAGAAGCAAGCGTGTATGACCTTTTAATCGCGATGATGGATGAAAGCAATGCCTTTTGTGTCTCTTTACTTTTGCAACAGGGCGTTGATAAACTTTTGATCGTTGAAGAAGTAACCGCACTGAGCGCACCACAAAACAAAGACGCAAACAATGATGATCAAAAAGAGAGTGCCCTTGCTAAATATACGATCGATCTTATTGCTCTTGCCAAACAAAAACAGATTGATCCTTTGATTGGAAGAGCGGATGAAGTTAAACGCGTGATGCAAGTTTTGTGTCGCAGAAAGAAAAACAATCCTCTTTTAGTGGGTGAACCAGGTGTTGGAAAAACCGCTATTGTTGAAGGTTTAGCTGAAAAGATTAGTGAGGGAGGCGTGCCTGAAATTTTGAAAGGTTCTCCTGTGTACGCACTGGATATGGGAGCACTTCTTTCTGGCACAAAGTACCGAGGGGATTTTGAAAAGCGGCTCAAAGAAATTTTAAATGAACTCGAAGCGAAAAAAGGTGCTATTTTATTTATTGATGAGATTCATACAATCGTAGGAGCGGGGGCAACGAGCGGTGGTTCGATGGACCTTTCTAATCTACTTAAACCTGCACTCGCTTCTGGGAAAATTCGTTGCATTGGTGCTACCACGTATGGGGAGTTTCGTAATTTCTTTGATAAAGATAAAGCCCTCAGTCGTCGTTTTGCCAAGATTGATGTTTTAGAGCCAAGCCTTGAAGACTCCTTTTTGATTCTTAAAGGACTTAAAGGCAGTTATGAAAAACATCATGGTGTGAAATATCCTAATGAAGTGATCAGAGCTTCTGTCGAACTTGCTAAAAAGTATATTAGTGATAAATTTTTACCCGATTCTGCGATTGATTTGATTGATGAAGTAGGTGCTTCGTTTCACTTAGCAAAAAAGCGCAAAAAAGTGGTGGAGATGAGCGATCTTGAAGCCGTTCTTGCCAAAATTGCCAATATCCCAACACGTAGTGTGAACAAAGATGAGGGTGAGGTGATGCATCACTTAGAAGCGCATCTCAAATCCAAAATTTTTGGTCAAGATGCGGCAATTGAGGCATTGGTTAAAGCCATTAAACGAAGTCGTGCAGGGCTTGGAAACCCGACAGCTCCCATTGGATCTTTCTTATTTACAGGACCTACGGGTGTGGGTAAAACAGAAGTCGCGAAACAGCTCGCATTTGAGCTAGGTGTTCATTTTGAACGCTACGATATGAGTGAATATATGGAGAAACATACGGTCAGTCGTCTTATTGGTGCTCCTCCTGGCTATGTGGGGTATGATGAAGGTGGACAACTCAGTGAAGCGATTAAAAAGCATCCGTATACTGTGTTGTTACTTGATGAGATTGAAAAAGCGCATCCTGATATGCTTAACATCTTGCTTCAGATCTTTGATAGCGCTACGTTGACCGATAACAATGGCACGAAGATTGATTTTCGCAATGTCATTATCATTATGACGTCTAATCTTGGAACAAAAGAGGCCCCAACGATGGGCTTTACCAAGAGTGAAAATTCAAGAACAGATCATGCAATCAAAGATTTCTTCTCTCCTGAATTTAGAAATCGTTTGGATGACATCATTCACTTTGCTCCATTGTCTGAGCCTGTGATGATCAATGTGGTGGAAAAACTTTTAGGAGAGCTTACCGAGCAACTTAAAGATAAAAAAGTTGAGATTGTTGCAACCTTAGCTGCTAAAAAACAGCTTGCAAGCGAAGGGTATAGCAAAGAGATGGGTGCACGGGTTATGCGTCGTGTCATTCAAGAAAAGATTAAAACACCACTCTCTGAAGAGGTACTTTTTGGTAAGCTCAAAAATGGTGGCGTATGTAAAATAGATTATAAAGCTAAAAAATTGGTGTTTGAATACAGCGGTGGCAACTAAGAGACTTATCCCTCAGTTGCATCCCAATGATTATACCTTCCCTGATCCTCTAGATGCCACTGATGAGGGACTTTTAGCATGGGGTGGTGATCTCAAACCTGAGAGACTACTCCGTGCCTATGTTCAAGGCATCTTTCCATGGTTTAATGAGGGTGATCCCATTTTGTGGTGGTCTCCCGATCCTAGGCTTGTTTTATTTCCCTCTGACATTAAAATCTCTAAAAGTTTAGTCAAAAGTATGAAACATTTTGAGATACGCTATGACACCTGCTTTGAGCAAGTGATGCGCTTGTGTTTGGAAACGAGGCTTGTCAAAGGTCAAAAAAGCTGGATCAGCGAAGATTTAATCGCTGCTTTTTGTACTTTACATGTAAAAGGATTTGCTCATTCCGTCGAGTGCTTTTTTGAGGGTGCATTGGTTGGTGGCTTGTATGGGTTGTATCTTGGAGGTGTGTTTTGTGGCGAGTCAATGTTCTCAACAAAGCGAGATGCCTCAAAGGCTGCATTAGTAGGACTGTGTGAAAAAGTGAAAAGCTTGGGGGGCGATTTTATCGACTGTCAGCTTCCCACCGATCATCTACAATCCTTGGGAGCCTTGGTGATACCACGTGAGAAATTTCTAGTAATGTTAGAAAACGCTTTAGAAAATTGCACGACAAGCCCATGGTGATTGTGCACTTTTTATCTTTACATGTAAAAGAAGTTTGAGATGATTGAACACGTCGCTCCCGTTTTTATTTTTGTTGCTTTAGGGTATATTTTTAAAACCATCAAACACGATATTTCTGAAGCTTTAACGGAGTTTGTACTCTATTTTTCGCTCCCCGCACTTGCGCTTTCCAAAATACCTCATATGACGTTTAATCATGACGTTTTTTCAATCATTCTCATTGCCTATATAACGATGGCTCTCTCTTTGGCTCTTGGCTATATCGCAGGACGATTTTTGAAAATGGATCGAAAAAATTTAGTTACGATGATGGTTATTGTCGGTTTTGGCAATACCGGCTTTGTTGGTTTCTCTTTTATCGAGTCATTTTACTCATTGCACCATGTTAGTTATGCCCTTGTATACGATCAAATTGGTACGTTTATTGCCTTAATGACCTTTGGAATAGCCCTTATTGCATGGGGTGGAGGAGAAGAACAAAGGGGAAGGGATGTTGCAAAACAGATATTTTTTTCGCCTCCATTAATGGCGGTTGTCGTTGCCGTTGGCTTTCATGGAACCGATTTTCCTCCTCTCATTGAGAGCATACTTGAAAAATTCCAAGCGACATTAATTCCTTTAGTGACTGCCATTGTTGGTATGAAGTTGGAGTTTCGCACGTTATCGCTCTATTTCAAAGAGAACATGATTGCGTTGTGCTTAAAGATGGTTGTTGCTCCATTGTTGATACTCATAGGACTTTATTTTTTAGTCGATTTAAAAGAGGATTGGGTTAAGGTCACTTTTTTAGAAACGGCGATGCCTCCTATGACGCTGGCCGTTGTTTTTGGTATTAGGGGAGGGTTGAACAAAGAGCTTTTGATTAATGCGCTTGCGTTAGGTATCCTTTTTTCGTTTGTGAGCATTGGTTTATGGAATCTAATCATTTCATAGTAACCCTACAATCAAAGAAATTTTTATATTAAAGAGAGTAATATACTCCTTATAAATAAGCGGTGGGCTCACCGGAGCCTTGGTTCAAACTTTTAATTTTATTTGATGTTTCTTCTTCACGAAACCCTAAATGGAAAACAAAAGGATGGAAAACAAGTTTTCAGACTTTATGCTTGAGAAGTTTTGCTCGAAAGCATAAAAGTTTTAAAAAAACAAACGTTATCAAAAATATATGTTTTTGATAAACAAGCGTTTTGGAGAAATGTGTCTGAAAATAGGAAAACAAAGAAATGGAAAACAAAAATGGAACACACAAAACACTACCTTTTTACCTCTGAAGTAGTCAGTCCCGGTCACCCTGATAAATGCGCCGATATTATCGCGGATAGCATTGTTGATGCTCTCATTATTGCCGATAAAAACTCACGCGTTGCCAGTGAAGTTTTCGTCGCAGGCAAACATGTCATCATTGGTGGTGAGGTCAATACCAAAAGTATTCTCTCTTTCTCAGACTATGAAAAAATCGTTAAAGACGCCCTTGCGAAAATTGGTTATGATGGAAAATCAGCCTTTACCAAAGAGCAATGCTTACATCCTGATGACGTCAAAGTTCAAGTGCTTCTCAATCAACAAAGCAGCGACATCAACCAAGGGGTTGATCAAGAAAGCGGTGAAATTGGTGCAGGTGATCAAGGCATTATGTTTGGTTTTGCTTCTTCTGAAACGGCAGATTTTATGCCAGCTGCAATAACATACGCTAGAATGTTATGCGATAAAGTTTATAATTATGCCCTTACCCATAACCATAAACTAGGGGTGGACATTAAAACGCAAGTAACGGTTGATTACGGTACAAAACAAAATTTTGAAGAGTGCAAACCGCAAAAAATTCATACCATCGTTGTTTCAGCCCCTTCGAATGAGAGCCTTCCCATTGAAGAAGTACGCGCTTTGATAAAAGGTTTAATTGACGATACAGGATTACCAACTGAACTGTATGATCCGAACAATACAATTATTCACATTAACCCAACGGGACGTTATGTGAACCACAGTTCACTTCACGATTCTGGACTTACGGGTCGTAAATTGATTGTCGATAGTTTTGGTGGCTATTCTCCCATTGGTGGTGGGGCGCAATCCAGTAAAGACTACACTAAAGTGGATCGTAGTGGTTTGTATGCGGCACGTTGGATTGCTAAACATATCGTAGCATCTGGACTTGCTAAAAAATGCTCCGTTCAACTCTCCTACGCTATTGGTGTTGCAAAACCTGTTTCGATTGCCGTTGATACGTCAGGAACCTATACGAGCATCAGTGATGATGAGCTCTCTGCTTTTGTTCTTGAAACATTTAGTCTCACACCACGTTGGATTACCAACAAATTTGGTTTGGATAAACCAAGTAACGATACTTTCTTATATGCTGATGTTGCGGCACGTGGACAAGTAGGACAAAGTGATTATCCGTGGGAACAGCTGGATAGTTTAGAACTCTTTAAAGCACTCAAAAAATAGTTTACATGTAAAGATATTTCTCTGTAAAAGCTATCGAGAATTTCGCGTAGTTTTTACATGAGAAATAGACTCTTAGGGATATATAATTCCGCTTTTCCCGCTATTAGCACTATGATAAATAATCGTGTGATATTTTTTTGCATAATAACGCAGTAAGAGATATTGTAAGGTTTGTTCGGTGGATGGTGTAAACCATGCATTATTGCTCACAACAATCATCCGTTTTGGGTTTCCAACAAAAAGATTATCATTGGTTCCTTCATAACAAATGGCACTTCTAAAGGTAACGCCATTGATGACGAAATCTTGTGGTGACTTCGCTTTTTGATAGTCTTTTGCACCATCAAAAAAGAGTTTATTGATGATCTCAACGATGAATGCAGGGAAAGGAACCTCTTCACCAAAAGGGACAAGAATAATTTTATGAGCGATCTGCATCTCTCCTTTTTGAAAAAGATACGATGAGTTAAAAAAGCCTTGATCTTCTTCATAGGTTAAAGAGCCTGCCACAATAGCAATTTGTTTTGAATACTTTTTAAGAGATTCAATTAAACGAGGAGCTCGATTAAGATAGAGTGGAAAAGCACTTTCAGGTAAAATAATGAGCTCTTTGTGTTCCGCAATCGCTTTTTCAATCAACGCAAAATTAAGATCAATGGATTTTTGTTGATAGGCTTCATCCCAACGCTGGGATTGAGGAATATTCATAGTTGGTATAGCTACATCAAGATGCGTTTCAGGCATTGTTTGAGACGTGCCAAAGGAAAGTGCTGCAATTAAGGGAATCAATGCAAAACCTTTTGTCCATTTTGGAAGTGATTTGAAGAGGGTAATAGCACTTAAAAAAAGTCCAAAAGAGAGCAGTGATGTTGAAAAATAGGTATCAATCAATGTCAGTTGCAGTTTGAGCCAATTAAAACGAAAAGGATCCACAAAACTGATACCAAAGAGGAGTGGAAGTTGTACGTAAATAGAGCTTCCTAACCGACCAATAAGCCAAAAAAGAAATCCATAAACCAATGCGATCCCTAGAATAATAAACGGTATAAGAAACATCAAGTCATAATAAACAAAACTAAAACTAATCCAATAAAACCATAAAAGCCCTGTGAAAAAACCACTCCAAAACCAAACAATACGATTTTCGCCTAAAAGTAGGTAAAAGCCTGTTAGGGCGAGTAAAGAGTTAAGTGTGAGGAATGTAAGTTTAAAATACGCGAGGTAGATAAAAGCACAAAGACATAAAGCAATAACAAAGGCTTTTATTATGTAAATGCGGGTAAAATAAATATCTAAATTTTTTTTCATAAAGGATTTCCATGCAAGGTTCTGCTAGTTTACTCTCTTCTTTACTTCCCCTCGTTGTTCTTTTCGCAATTTTTTATTTTCTTGTGATTAGACCACAACAAAAACAGGTAAAAAAGCATAAAGAAATGCTTGATGCACTTAAAAAAGGCGATAAAGTGATTACAAGTGGTGGTTTAATCTGTGAAGTCGTGAAACCTGAAGAAGATTCTATCAAAGTTAAGCTTAATGATGAAGGCGTCATTGTCAAGGTTTCAAGAGAATATATTGCAAAGAAAATCGATGACTAGAGGAAAATTTAACTATCGTTTAGTTATCTTTTTAATCGCGATTGTCTTTGGAGTAGTCATGTCAATACCTACTTTTTTGCAAAGCGAAAAAGGTGCTAAAGTTGCTCTAGGTCTTGATCTTCAAGGTGGTCTTCATATGCTTTTGGGTGTCCAAACAGAAGAAGCTATTAAATCAAAAATGAAATCTATCGCCTCAAGTGTCAAGTTTTTTGCGCAAAGTGGAGATATTATTATTGATGATTTTCGTCTGGATGAAGAAATGCTCTCTTTTTCTCTTTTAGATAAGGATGAAGAGAAAAAAATTGATGAGATGCTTAAAACCGTTAGTGGTCTGCAAGTTTCAAAAGAGGCTCTTCATTATACACTTTCTCTCAACGACAAAGAAAAAGATGTTATTCGTGAATATGCTCTTTCTCAAGCTGTTGAAACGATTCGTAACCGTTTAGATCAATTTGGTTTATCAGAACCCAATGTTGCAAAACAAGGTAACGATAAAATTTTGGTAGAGCTTCCTGGTATTAAAACCGCGGAAGATGAACAACGTGCACGTGAATTGATTGCTAAAGCGGCACATTTGCAGCTCATGGCGGTAGATGAAAAACGTAAAGATCGTACCACTACGATGAGCCCAACAGAAGCTGGACAATATGGTGATGTCATTTTGCCTGATGCCAGGGGCGATAACATTCGTCATATTCTAAAAGAGATACCTATTCTTGATGGTAGTATGCTAACCGATGCTAAGGTCTCTTTCAGTGAAATGCACCAGCCTGTGATTAACTTTACGTTGAATTCAGAGGGTGCAAAAATCTTTGGTGATTTTACGGCGAGCAATATTGGAAATCGTTTGGCGATCGTCTTGGATAATAAAGTTTATTCAGATCCTGTTATTCGTGAGCGTATTGGCGGTGGTAGTGGACAAATTAGTGGTGGTTTTAGTGTTAAAGAAGCCCATGATGTTGCTATTGCACTTCGTAGTGGGGCACTACTTGCTCCTGTGACACTTCTTGAAAAACGTAGTATTGGACCCTCTTTGGGGGCTGATAGTATTAAAGCAAGTTTGATTGCACTGATTTCAGGCTTTGTGCTGGTCTCTGCCTTTATGCTTGTTTATTATCGTTTAGCAGGAGTTGTTGCCAATATTGCCTTGATTGTCAACCTCTTTTTATTGATTGCCATTATGGCTCTTTTTGGAGCAACATTGACATTACCAGGTATGGCAGGTATCGTCTTGACCATTGGTATGGCAGTGGATGCAAACGTCATTATTAATGAGCGTATTCGGGAACTGTTACGGCAAGGTATGCCTATGGCTCAAGCGATTGAACATGGTTATGAAAATGCAATGAGCGCTATTTTGGATAGTAATATTACCTCTATCATTACTTCAGTCCTTTTGTATGTGTATGGAACAGGGCCAATTAAAGGATTTGCCATTAGTACCGCTATTGGTATTAGTGTCTCCATGCTAACAGCCATTTTAGGAACGCATGGTATTTATCAATTCTTTATGCCACGCATTGAAAAAAGTAAAAACCTTTCCTTGTGGTTTGGTATGAAGAGGAGTCACTAATGGAATTTTTTGCACAACATAAAACATATGATTTTATGAAAGTAAGTCGTTTTTTTATTGCCACGACACTTTCATTAGCACTGCTTTCTATCATTTTGTTTTTTGCCAAAGGGTTTGAGTACGGTATTGATTTTTCAGGAGGTACCATTGTTCAACTTAAATATGAACAAAAAGCACCTATTGATAAAATTAGAGAAGATCTTTCTAAAGATAAAATGTTTTCTGGTGCTCTTATCTCAGAGTTTGGCTCTCCTGAAGAGATTCAAATTCGTTTTGCCTCAACATCAGGCGGTGTCAGTGAAGATGTTGGCGATAAAGTAAGATCTATTTTGAGTGATTCTGGTAAATTTGATGTACGTAAAGTAGATATCGTTGGACCAGTCGTAGGAAGTGAACTGAGACAAAAAGGCATTATGGCAGCTGTTTTGAGTATGCTAGGTATTCTTGCTTATGTAGCGGTTCGTTTTGAATGGAGCTTTGCTGTTGCTTCCATCATTACCCTCGTACATGATGTGGCGATTACCAGCGGGGCACTGATCCTCTTTCATGTAGAAATGAGTTTAGATGTTTTAGCGGCTATTTTAACACTGATTGGTTATTCGATTAACGATACCATTATTATTTACGATCGTATTCGTGAAGAGCTCAAAAGTACCAAAGATATGGAGTTGATGCATGTTATTAATACCTCCGTTTCTAAAACACTTTCAAGAACAATTTTGACTGTATTGACAGTATTCTTTGTTGTCTTGACCCTGTATGTCTTTGGTGGCGAGATTATTCATGGATTTAGTTTTACAATGTTACTAGGTGTTATTATAGGATGTTACAGCTCTATCTTTATTTCCGCACCTTTTTTAAAGGTACTTGGATTTAGTGTAGAAGGCTACAAGGCCAAACTTGCGTTAAAAGAAAAGAACAAAATTGAAAAAGAAAAAATGCGCTCACAGTACGAAAAAGGTACCGTTTGATTTGATGGAGAGAAGATGCTTTACAATCCTTTAGAACTTGAAAAAAAATGGCAACAAAAGTGGGATCAGACCAATGCGTTTGAACCCCTTGCTGATATGACTAAAAAGAAAAAATATATTTTAAGTATGTTTCCCTATCCGAGCGGACGTATTCACATGGGGCATGTCCGCAACTATACCATAGGGGACGCCATAGCGAGACATCACCGTAAAAATGGTTTTAATGTCTTGCATCCTATCGGTTGGGATAGTTTTGGTATGCCAGCTGAAAATGCTGCTATTAAACATGGAGTTCATCCTAAAAAATGGACATATGAAAATATTGATTATATGCGTAAAGAGCTTGCATCATTAGGCTTGTCCTTTTCTAAAAAAAGAGAGTTTGCCGCCAGTGATGTTCTTTACACCAAACATGAACAACGTATTTTTATTGAGATGTTTAATAAAGGGTTGGTGTATCAAAAGAGCGCAACACTTAACTGGTGTAATACCTGTCAAACCGTTCTTGCCAATGAACAAGTCGAAGAGGGATGTTGTTGGCGATGTGATAATCCCGTAGAGCAACGTTTGCTCCCAGGTTACTACCTTAAAATCACTCAGTATGCACAAGAACTCCTGGACGATTGTGAAAAATTGCGTGCTGGTTGGCCAAATCAAGTTCTCACGATGCAAGAAAATTGGATTGGTAGAAGTGAAGGTTTAGAATTTTCTTTTAGTCTTAGCGCCGCTTCTCAGGCAAAACTGGGTCATCAATTTGAAAGTTACAAAGTATTCACCACCCGTCCCGATACGATTTTTGGAGTCAGTTATTCAGCCTTAGCGCCTGAACATCCCATTGTAAAACATCTCATAGAACACAAGCTACTCAGTGAAGACAAAATTGCACAAATCAAAAAAATGCAAAGTGTGGGAGCAAGGGATCGTGCACAAGCGCCCAAAGAGGGTGTTAGCCTTGAACTGGATGTGATTCATCCATTGACGGGTAAAAATGTACCCGTCTGGGTTGCAAATTTTGTTTTAATCGAATATGGTGGAGGTGCGGTTATGGCTGTTCCTGCACACGATGAGAGAGATTTTGAGTTTGCCAAAAAGTATGATTTATCAATTATTCAAAGTATTGAAACAACAGCTCCGTTTGATGGCAGCATGGCTACAACAGAATACGGCACATTGGTGAATTCAGGTGAATTTACAGGACTTGATTCTAAAAGTGCACAAAAAGCAATTATTGCCCATTTTGAGGCACAAAAAATTGGTACAAAAGTCATTAACTACAAACTTCGTGATTGGGGTATTAGCCGCCAACGTTATTGGGGTGCACCTATTCCTATGATTCACTGTCCGAAATGCGGATTGGTGCCTGAAAAATTTGAAAATCTTCCTGTGGCGCTTCCTGAAGATGTTGAAATCAAAGGTGAGGGAAATCCTTTGGATAAACACCCCACATGGAAGCACACAAAATGTCCTACATGTAATGGTGAAGCTGTTCGTGAAACCGATACAATGGACACTTTCTTCCAATCCAGTTGGTATTTCCTTCGCTACACTACGGATCCATCGCTTTGGAATGATGTTCCTTTTGATAAAGCAAGTGCAAACTATTGGATGAACATCGATCAATATGTGGGTGGCATTGAGCATGCTATTTTGCACTTACTCTATTCACGTTTCTTTACCAAAGTCTTGCGCGATTTGGGTTACGTGAATTGTGACGAGCCATTTGCCAATCTACTTACACAAGGAATGGTACTTAAAGACGGCTCAAAAATGAGCAAGTCTAAAGGTAATACCGTTGATCCTGATGCCATTATTAAAACTTATGGTGCAGATACTGCACGCCTTTTTATTCTTTTTGCTGCACCTCCTCAAAAAGAGCTTGAGTGGAATGATAGTGCTGTAGAAGGTGCTTTTAGATTTTTAAAACGCTTTGCACAGAAGAGTGAAAATGCGTTTACATGTAAAGCAATTCCGAGTATTGATCATGCATCTTTGTCTAAAGAATCAAAATATGCACGTAAGAAAGTCTATGAAGCACTAAAAAAATCGAATGAGATCTATGAGGGAAGTTATACCTTTAATACGCTGATTGCTGCATGTATGGAAGCACTTAATGCCCTTAGTGAACAAGAAGATAAAGCTGTTTGGTCAGAGGGGTATTTTATTCTCCTTAATCTTTTGGAACCTATTGTTCCCCATCTTTGCTGGGAGATGAGTGAGAGTCTTTTTGGATGTACCAATCTAGTACCGATTACGCTCAAAGAAGAAGTTTTTGTAGAAGATAGTATGATACTCGCGGTGACCGTCAATGGTAAAAAACGCGCTGAAATTGAAGTAGAAACCTCCATCTCAAAAGAGGAGGCTTTACGTCTTGGTAAAGAGAGCGTTACAAAATGGCTAGAGGGAAGTACACTTCTTAAAGAGATTTATGTTCCCAATAAACTGATTAATTTGGTGGTAAAATAAGATGAAACGACTATTTCTTGGACTTTTGATAGTAACATTTTTAATTGGATGTGGTTACAAGCCAGCATCCTATTATACAAAGAATGCATTAGGAAATAAAATATATGCGGAAGTTTCGATCTCAAGACAAGATCCAAGAAATAGTGTTCTCATAAAAGATGCTGTCAATGAAGCGATTGTCAGTCGTTTTGGTGCAAAGTTGGTTGCGAAGGAACAAGCAGACAGTGTTTTACATGTAAAGATCAATGGAATTGGTTTTTCTCCTACCGTGTATGATAAATACGGCTATGTTGTCGCGTATAAAGCTACCGTTGTCTTAGCAATAGATTATGAAGACGAAGCTAAAAAAGTTCAGAAATTAACCGCTACTGGCGAATATGATTTTTCAATTGAATCCAACAGTGTTGTTTCTGACAATAATCGTTTTGATGCTATTCGCTATGCATCACAAGACGCTTTGGATGAGTTTGTTTCTAAAATTGCTATTAAAGGACTTCGCAATGGCAACAACAATCAATGAAATCATTAAGGATACATTAGAACTCATTAAAGCGGAGCATCTTAATTTAACACCCGATAATTATTCAAAAATTTTCTGTAAAGTTGCCAAACAAAAAGGGGTGATTGTTGAGGATTGTCAAAAAGTAGATAAGTACACTAAAAAGCTAGATCCAAACATTGCAACAGATATGAAACGATTTAGTATTAGTAATGTCGATGAGCTTCTTGCCTTTTTGGTTGCAAAACTGAACCGCGCGAATGAAGGGGATGCTCTTAAAATGGTCAACACGCTAGCGATTCTGACCAAACGAGTGTTGCAAGCGATTACCCTTTTACATGATGCAAAAGCAACCAGTTTGGCGAATGCTTCCTTAGAGCGTCTCGATTTTCACCAAAACCTCCAATCTATTGAGCTTGTGAAAGAAAAATGGTTTGATTTTATCTCAAATTATGATGATAGCTATCTTAAAAAGTTGGATTCTTTTGGGCATGTCAATAAAGATGATCTTGAAGCAATGGTGCGAGATCTGATTAAAATTATGAGCAAAGATACCAGTACCGAACTTTATGGGGCACTTGTTCCTCTTATTATTGCTTCGCTGGCTCCATCTATTGCTTCTGGTATGAATGATGAATTAGCATCGATTGGTAATGAATTACGTAATTCTCCTGATGCTCTAGGTACTCCAGCCCTTCAAAAAGAGCTGAAAGGGCTTATTTCAAAGCGTATTGAGCTTGATAAAGCTGAAGTGCAAAAGAAAGTTTCAGCACTGGATAAAATTCTTGATGACATCAATAAAAAGATTTTTGAATTGATTCAAAGCAGTAATGTGAGTCATGAGCAAGTGAAAGTTATCAAAGCAGATTTGCAAAGCATTAATTTTGAACATGATAGTTTTGAAAATGTTCATGTAAAACTTCTCAATATTGCCTCTTCTTTGGAAAGCGAGACAAAATCTTTGAGCGAAAAGATGACAAGTAATCAAGAAACAATTACCAAGCTTCAGAATCGTGTCTCAAAATTGGAATCAGCTCTGTTGGTTGCGAAACAAGAAGTTAAAGAAGATTACTTAACCCATGTAGCAACCAAGAGAGCTTTAGCCAATGAACTTGGACGTGTTGAAGATGCTTTTATGCGGTATAAAGTTGATTATACGATCTGCTTTATTGATATTGATCACTTTAAAATGGTTAATGATACGTATGGGCACGAGGCAGGTGATGTGATTCTTTCTACTTTAGGTAAGATTTTGCGAAAATATGTACGCCAAGTCGATTTTGTAGGTCGTTATGGTGGTGAAGAATTTTTAGTGATTCTTCCAAGCATTGATCTTGCTCAGGCCATCCATTTTGCCGATAAAATTCGTGCCATTGTAGAGCAATTTAAGTTTTTGTATAAAAATGAACGCATTAATGTTACGGTGAGTTGTGGCGTCGCACAGCGTTCTTTAGAGAAGTCTAAAGAAGAAACAATAGGTTCCGCTGATAGCTTTTTATATAAAGCGAAAGAGGCAGGACGTAATCAAGTGTTACCTGTGCTTTAATGCAACTTCAACCATTTTTAGCAACGAAACCGCTTTTTTACGATGAAATTGATTATGCTCGTATGCCCAAAGCGTATCAAAGTATAGTATCTCATTTAAGACTTCCCAAAATTATTCATATTGTTGGAACCAATGGTAAAGGAACAACAGGGCGTTTTTTGGCACACATGCTTTTTCATAATGGTTTACAGGTAGGGCATTATACGTCGCCTCATATTCTCAAATTTAATGAACGCATTTGGCTCAATGGTGCAGATATTGATGATGAAACATTAGAGCAAGCGCATGAGGAACTTCTTGTATGGCTTGATCCTGATATGGCAGAATCGCTCTCTTATTTTGAATATACGACACTTTTAGCCATGAGCATTTTTTGTAAGAGATGTGATTATGTTGTCCTTGAAGCTGGGCTTGGTGGCGAGTTTGATGCTACCAATGTTTTTCCAAAATGTCTTTCCATTATTACACCTATAGGCCTCGATCATCAATCCTTTTTAGGACAAACGATCGAAGAAATTGCTCAGACGAAGATCAACAGTGCAACTGGCGATATTGTTTTAGCCAAACAGTATGATGCTAAAATTCATCCTATTGCATTGACCAAGGTGAAAGAACTCAAGAGCCATCTCTATGATGTGAACGATTTTTTTGATAAAACGTTTAGTTCCAAATTGGATGGGTATAGTGATAAATTTGGTTTGCCAATGTATCTCAAAGAAAATTTCAAAACGGCACTTTGCGCATTAAACGTACTTGGATATGATAGCAATTTAGATATTTTTTCACCGGTCGTTTTACAAGGGCGTTGTCAAAAACTTTTACCTAATGTCACGGTAGATGTTGGGCATAATGTAATGGCAGCAGAAGCCTTGGTAGCAAGTTTAGGCGAAAAAAAGGTTGTTTTGGTCTATAATAGCTATAAGGATAAGGATTTTAAAACCATTTTAAAAATTTTAAAACCTGTTGTTGAAGAGGTTCAAGTAATTGAGATTGACAGTCCACGTGCTGCCGATAAGCGTGATATATATATTGTTGCTAAAGCTCTCGAACTTCCTATCTCTTCTTTTATCACCATACAAAGCGATAAAGAGTATCTTGTCTTTGGCTCTTTTTCAGTAGTGGAAGCCTTTTTAAAGGGGTTAAGTGAGAAATAAATTTACAGTCACTATTTCTGATGTCAATGGTTCACGGCATTTTTTATTGCATCAACTGATTAAAAAATTTTTACTTTACTTTACGCTCTTTGTCGCATTGGTTATCTTGGTAGGTAGCTTTGTCATTCTCTTTTTAATGAATGAAGTTTCAAGCCTTGAGGCAAAAAAAGAGAGTGCTGTTTCTGAGCGAAATCTTCTTTTAGTTCAAAATGAGGAACTCCAAAGTAAAGTTTCTGAAAAAGCTCAAGAGTATGAAAATATTCGTGATAAAATCAGTAACATGGAAGAGATGATGGGTCTTCGTACGAACGAGGAAGAGAATATTGATAGTCGTCTTGAAGAGATTGACCTTACAATTATACAACAAAAAACATTTTTCGATAACATCCCAAGTGGCGATGTTATGGCATATAGTGAAATTTCTTCTCCTTTTGGATGGAGAGATAATCCGATTTTAAAACGTAAAGAATTTCATACGGGAATTGATCTTAGAGCGCCTATTGGGACACCTATTTTAGCACCGGCTGATGGGGTGGTCAAGTTTGTACAGTATAATCAAAACAGCGGTTATGGCAATGTTGTTTCACTGAGCCATAATTATGGATTTGAAAGTTATTATGCACATTTACAAAATAAACCCGTTGTCAAAGAGGGACAATTTGTAAAAAAAGGCGATATGATCGCTTATTCAGGTGCTAGCGGAATGACAACAGGTCCTCATTTACATTATGAGGTAAAATTCATTGGTAGAATACTTGATCCACAACCTTTTTTACGATGGCGTGGTTCTAATTTTGCTGAAATCTTTAAAAAGGAGAAGAGAGTAACATGGGAATCTTTAATAAAGCTGATCAATGCTCAATACCCGCTTCCGAGACAACCATCGTAGCCAGTGGTGCAAAAATAGAGGGTATTTTTAATTGCCAAACACGTTTACATGTTGATGGTGCCATTATTGGGAAAGTGCTCTCTGATAGCATTGTGACTATTGGAAAGCAAGGCAAAATTAGTGGTGAGATTAACGCCAGTCGTTTGATTATCAATGGTCTCTTTGAAGGTAATGCCAATTGTGATAATGTTGAAGTATTAGAGGGTGGTAAGTTTTTGGGGAAAGTTATTTCTAAAGAGCTGATTATTGAAGCTAAAGCCATTTTTGAGGGTGAAAGCAAAATTAAAACCGAGAGTGTGGAAGCACCTTCGTATGAAGAACAAAGGGATTGATTGTTACAAGCTGCGTGTTATGAATTTTTACAAACTAAAAATGACCTTCAACTCTTAGGTGTCAAAGGTGAAAAAGAGGCTTTTCTAGCATCTGAAGTAGCCCTTTTACTGGGTAAAAAAAGCTATGTTTTACCTGATTTGCGAGCAAATCGTGGAGATGATTTGCTCTCTTTCCATGAAGAAATTGTGGAGCTTTTACGTGTTTTGCAAGCATTTTATAAAGATAACTCAACTAAAAAGATTTTAATTGCTCCTTTGCGGACACTTTTAACACCCCTTCCCAAAGCCGAACTTTTTGATACCTTAAGTCTTGAGTTTGGTATGCGTTTGCATTTGGAACATTTTAAAGAGCAGATGTTCTACTGGGGCTATCTTGCGGTTGATGTGGTTCAAGACAAAGGCGAGATCTCTGTACGGGGAGATATTATTGACATTTTTCCGCCAGACAGTGAGAAAGCACTTCGTTTAAGCCTTTTTGATGATGAAGTTGAAAGCATTCGTTTCTTTGACTGTGAGAGTCAGAAAAGTGCTAAAGAGGAGTTAGAGAGTTATACCCTTTTCCCTGCACTTTTTGCACTGGATGAAGAACGTCATACGCTGATGCAAAAACGTATAGACTCTCTTAAAAGTGACAGCTTTACCAAAGATGTTCATTCCCTTGGTCTGTGGGTTTTAGGGGAAAGTGGAGCCGTTTACACGGAAACATTTAAAACGTATTTGAGTATGGACGCGGTAGCTGAACTCGAAGAAATAGCACTTTTCGATGAAGACGGTGCAAAAAGTTTGCAAAGCCTTCCATCCATTCCTGAGGCAAAATCCTACAGAGAAATTGCACCTAGCAATATCAAAACTTTTTTAGAATTGCATCACACTAAAAAAATAACGCTCTTAGCGAAAAATGAAGTTTTACTGCGTATCGTAGATATAGAACCTTTACATGTAAAGTGGATTCAGAGTGAGCGTATCGTTAACATCATGAATGCCGAAGAGATTATTCTCTCTCTTAATAAGCCCTCTACAAAAATTAAACGTAAGCGTGCCAACATTGTTCTGGATGAACTTAAAAATGGTGATTATGTTGTACATGAACACTATGGTATTGGTATCTTTAAGGGGCTCACGCAGGTGACTGTTTTAGGGGCTACTAAAGATTTTGTACTGATAGAGTATTTGGGCGATGATAAACTTTTACTCCCCGTCGAAAATTTACATGTAATCGATCGCTACATTGGTGAGAGCGGTGGCTTGGTCAGTGTCGATCGCCTTGGAAAAGGTAGTTTCCAAAAACTCAAAGCCAAAACCAGAGAACGACTTTTAGAAATTGCCAGTGAAATTATTGCCATTGCGGCTAAACGTGAGATGGTAGATGGACTGAGTATCGCTATGGAACAAGGTGAAATGGCGCTGTTTGAAGCCGATGCAGGCTTTACGTATACGGAAGATCAAAAGCGAGTTATTGGCGAAATCTTGAGTGATTTCAAGAGTGGCAAGATGATGGACCGACTCCTCAGTGGTGATGTCGGTTTTGGTAAGACAGAAGTTGCTATGAATGCCATTTTTGCCACGGTTCGCAATGGTTTTCAAGCCATTTTAATTGCCCCTACGACTCTTTTATGTTCACAGCATTTTAAAAGTCTCTCAACGCGTTTTGCCAAGTACAACATCAAAGTAGCGCAATTAGATCGTTTTACATCTCCCGCTCAAAAGCAGGTTATTTTAAAAGAGCTCAAAAGTGGTGAATTGCATGTCTGCGTGGGGACACACTCACTTTTCGAAGTGGAACTGCACAATCCAGCTCTTGTGGTGGTCGATGAAGAGCATAAATTTGGTGTCAAGCAGAAAGAAAAACTCAAAAATTTCCGTGAAAACGTGCATATTCTCTCCATGAGTGCCACACCTATTCCTCGAAGTCTCAATATGGCGCTCAGTTCCATTAAGCAATATTCACAGCTTTTAACACCTCCTAATGATCGAGAAGATGTGCGAACATTTGTCAAAGAGTACGATGAAAAAGTCATTAAAGAGGCGATTATTCGTGAGATGAGGCGAGGGGGGCAGGTCTTTTTTGTCCATAATCGTATTGCAACCATTGAGGCTAAACGCAAAGAGCTACTCTCTATGATGCCCAATCTTCGCATTCTCACACTTCACTCTGAAATCAGTGCGGCTATCACAGAAAAAGAGATGCTACACTTTGAAGAGAAGGCATACGATGTGCTTTTAAGTACCTCTATTATTGAATCAGGTATTCATATACCCAATGTCAATACGATTCTTATCGATTCAGCCGATCACTTTGGAATGGCAGATCTTCACCAACTTCGTGGTCGTGTGGGACGTAGTAAGCGCCAAGGCTTTTGTTATTTTTTAGTGAAAGACAAAGAAGAACTCTCTGAGTCAGCCAAAAAACGTCTTATCGCACTGGAATCCAATTCGTATCTGGGTAGTGGTTCCATCCTTGCCTACCATGATCTTGAAATCAGAGGTGGCGGTAACTTGGTGGGCGAAGCACAAAGTGGACATATCAAGAACATAGGGTATTCACTCTATCTTAAAATGCTTGAAGATGCGATCAATTCACTTCTGGGTAAAACACCGATTGCTTCACGTGAGGTTGAGATTAAACTTTCTATTAGTGCGTTTATTAGCGATAATGATATCGCTGAAGACCGTGTACGATTAGAATTATACAGACGTTTAAGTCGATGTGGAAGTGTTCATGATGTTTTAGAAATAGAAGAAGAGATGGTGGATCGTTTTGGGAAACTCGACGTTTCGACAAAGCAGTTTTTACAACTCATCGAGATTAAAATTTTAGCGACACAACAGAACATAGTCCTGATATCCAATTATGGACAAAATATTACAATCAAATACGAAGATGAGAAAAAAATCATGTTGCAATCACGCAGTCGAGATGATGACGATATCATTGCAACAGTGCTTATGCATTTAAGGATTAAAGCGTGAAAGTAGGCTTTATCGGAGATATTGTTGGTAAGCCTGGTCGTACGATGTTGGAGCAATACCTCCGCAAACTTCGTCAAGAATTTGAACTGGATTTTGTCATTGCCAATGGCGAAAATGCCAGTCATGGCTTTGGTTTAGGTTCTCAGCATGCTAAAGAGCTTTTCTCTTATGGCGCCGACATTCTCACGGGAGGAAACCACTCTTGGGATAAAAAAGAGATCATTCCTCTTTTAGAGGTTATGCCCATTCTTAGACCTCTAAATTACCCTTCTGGCGTACCGGGGCGGGGTGTGAGTGTTTTACATGTAAAGGATGAAAAGATTGCCATCGTCAATCTTATGGGGCACTATGGTATGCCAATGGTTGAAAATCCTTTTTTAGCAGCGCAAAAAGTAGTTGATACCTTAAGAACGGAAGGCATTGAAACCATCGTAATTGATTTTCATGCGGAAGCGACTTCAGAGAAGCGAGCGATGCACATGCTTTTAAAAGGTAAAGTAAGTGCCATTTTAGGTACCCATACGCACGTAGGAACAGACGATCTCCAAATCGTTGAGGGAACATGCTATGTCACCGATGTTGGGCTTAGCGGGGCACGTGATGGCGTTATCGGGATGGACAAAGATGCTCCACTCAAACGTTTTCTCACAGGACTTCCAGCATCGCTTGAAATTCCAAAAAAATGTAAAAAGATTTTGCAGATGGTCATTATGGAACTTCATGAGGGTAAATGCGTTGATGCTTTTAAACTGCGTGTCTTTGATGACCAAGAGCGTTTGATCGCTAAGGCAATACATGAATAGTTTTGATCTTCTCGTTTCCCTCAAACAGAAAGGCTATCTCAAGACCACACGTGATCCACTTTGGTGGCCTCGTTCTGGTACCTTTTGGGTCATCGTTGGAGCTATTTTAACCCAACAAACCAAATGGGAAAAAGTTGAAATAAGTATGGCAAATTTAGAGCGTGCAGGCATTGATAGCTTGGAAAAACTTTCACTTCTTGATCTTGAATCGCTTGCTATGCACATTAAACCCAGTGGGTTTTACAATACTAAAGCAAAAAATCTTTCTCTGTTAGCAAAAGCCATTCTTGAAGCGTTTAATTCCTTTGAGTCTTTTGGTGAAGCAGTTGATCGTAAGTGGTTGTTGGCGCAAAAAGGAATTGGTGAAGAGAGTGCCGACTCTATCCTCTGCTATGCTTGCAAACAAGAGGCGATGGTTGTTGATGCCTATACGGCTCGTTTGCTTGAAGGTTTTGGCTATAGCTTTGAATCCTATTCCGCTCTTCAAGAATGGATGGTTGAAGGCCTTTTGCAAAATCAAACAAAAATCAATCAGCTTTACGGGAAAGAGATCTCTTTAACAGAACTTTATGCACGGTTTCATGGAAAAATTGTGGAATTTTGTAAGGAAAATAGTCAAGGGAAAAAAGTGAATGTAGAAGGGTTGAGCCTTTAAGCTCAATTTGGCTCTTGCAATTTTGCAAGAGCGCTTTTGTACATTTTAGAGATTGTGCTCTTTTTTGTAAGCAACGATTGTTGCGTACGCTTCATCTTTAAGTTTAAGTTTCTCTTTTTTGAGGGCATCAAGTTCAGCCTCACTAATATGTTCTCTTCCTTCTTCTGCATCAGCGATTTTTTGGTCAAGTTCATTGTGTTTTTCAAAAATTTTAGCAAAGTGTGCATTATCAATTTTGAGTTTTGAGATAACTTCTCTGTATTCGTGTAGCATAGGGTCTCCTTTTATATTTGTTTTATTTTATCAAAAAGTGCTTAATTTTAAGACTAAGTCCTGTAGTCGGCATTGATCTCAACATATTTATGCCCTAAATCACAGCCATATGCAGTGAAAGAGCTTTCGCCAATTCCCAGTTCACAATGGATACGGAATGACTCTTTTTTCATGACACTTGCAGCTTTTTTTTCAGCTTCTGCATCTAGGGAGCGCTGATCTTTACTGTAAATTAAGACATCATCATAATGAATCACGAGCGTTTCTTCATTACATGTAATACCACTTGCGCCAATCGTTGAAGCGATACGTCCCCAGTTTGGATCTTCCCCAAACAGTGCTGTTTTAACAAGTAAGGAATTACTAAGTGCTTTGGCAGCACGTTCTGCTTCAGCTACATTTTTTGCACCACTGACTTCAAATGCAACCACTTTGGAAGAGCCTTCACCATCACGTACTAGCATAAGGCTTAGCTCTTTGGTAATGCGACACAGCGCTTCATTGAAGGCTTCTTTGTGATAAGCATTGCTTTTTTTAGAGCTTAAAAGAAGTACGGTGTCATTGGTTGAGGTATCTCCATCGACACTGACTGCATTGAAAGAATTTTCAATGGCAGGGAGTAAGAGTTCATCCATATCAGCCTTAGGGATGTTGGCATCGGTGATTATAAAGCAGAGCATGGTCGCCATCGCTGGGTTGATCATACCTGCACCTTTGCAGATTGCTGCGATATGAAAGAAACTATCATCTTCCAAAATCACTTTTAAACAGAGCTCTTTTTTAAAGCTATCGGTTGTCATGATAGCAGAGGCTGTTGAGTGAGAATCTTTGGCATTAAAATCAAATTTATCAAAAGCGGAAGAGAGTTTTTCAACATTTAAGCGGTATCCGATGACACCTGTTGAGCTCATAATAGGGTTGTGTAAAGTAGGAAATTTTGTTTTGAGTTTATGAAACAATGTATCAATATCTTCGATGCCCTTCGCGCCTGTCATGGCATTGGCATTTTTGGCGTTCATCAAAATAAAATTGGTTTGAAACCCTTTTGGATAACGTAAAAAATGTTTAATGGGAGCTGCTTGAAATACATTGGTTGTAAAAACACTGGAAATATCACACGGTTCGTTAGAGCGAATAAAAGCAACATCGTTATTGCCATTAGGCTTAAAACCAGCCGATACGCCTTGACAGAAAAAACCAGCAACATTGTCAAGTCCATTAATAATTGGGAGAATGGTAAACATCTGTAAATCCTTTAGGATTTGATTGTGAGAAAAAGAGGTAAGATCAAAACAAGACTAGCGTAAAATTTCCCCATAAAAGGAGAAATTTTAGCCGTTTTTCTTCATTGTACGAAGTGTCGAAGCAGCAATTCTAATTTTCTTAGTCGTTCCATCTTCAAGTGTCACACGGACAGATCTAAGGTTTGGAAGGAATCTTCTTTTAGTTTTGTTGTTCGCATGGCTTACGTTGTTACCAACCATAGGGCCTTTTCCAGTAAGAGCACATTTTCTTGCCATATCGATATCCTTAAAATTTTTCGTGAATTGTACATGAAAGAAGCAAAAGAACCGCTTAATTCTATGCAGCCTGAGATTATATCGAAAATATTATAAATTTGGGTACAATTTCAATAAATTTTTTATGTTGATCGTATAAAGGCAAACTATGTTAGTCGCTCCAAGCATCCTTTCTGCAGATTTTGGAAAGTTAAGAGAAGAGATCGTATCGATTTGCACGGCAGGATGTGATCTTGTACATGTAGACGTGATGGATGGGCATTTTGTTCCCAATTTAACCATTGGACCTGTTGTGGTAAGTGCTGTAGCACGCGCTGCTACAAAGCCATTGGATATTCACTTAATGGTTGAAAACAATACATTTTTTGTTGATCTTTTTGCTCCGCTTAAACCTAAATACCTTTCCTTTCATATTGAAGAAGAAAAACACCCTCATCGGTTGATTCAAAAAATTCGCAACTTAGGTATTTCTCCTGCAATTGTATTGAACCCTCATACACCACCATCTGCGATAGAATATCTCATTGAAGATTTGGATATGGTACTCCTTATGAGTGTTAACCCTGGCTTTGGTGGGCAAAAATTTATCCCCAATGTTTTAGAAAAAGCACCGATTTTAAAAGAGATGATTTTAAAACGAAATGCCAAAACACTCATTGAAGTTGATGGCGGGGTCAATAACCAAAACATTCAAGCACTTGCCAATGCGGGAGTGGATATTGTTGTTGCAGGTAATTATGTTTTTGGCTCAAACGATTATAAAAATGCTATTGATTCATTAAAAGTATAATAATGTGGGTTAAGATTTGCGGCATTACCAATCTTGAAGATGCACTGTGTGCAACAGAAGCAGGAGCAGACGCACTTGGCTTTGTTTTTTATCCTCAATCTCCTCGCTACATTACTCCAAAAAATGCAAAAGCAATTGTTGAAAAATTACCTTTACATGTAAAAAAAATTGGGCTATTTGTGAACGTTACACCCGAGGAAATTGGCGTTACATGTAAAGAGGCGCAGATGGATATGGCACAGATTCATTTTGAAGTGGATAAAGCTTTTTGGAATGCGCTAAGAGTGCCTTATTTGCGGGTTGTTCGTGCGCATGAGGCAGGCGAAATTGAACAATACCAGGGGCTCATTAGGCTTGTCGATGCCTATGTGGAAGATTTTGGTGGAGCAGGGCAGAAAATCGACCTTTCATGGTTTGATAATAGAGATTGTGAAAATATTATTTTAGCCGGTGGATTAACACCTGAGAATATCGAACAGATCAAACCTTTTGGCTTTTACGGTGTCGATGTCAGCAGTGGCGTTGAAAAAGCAAAAGGGGTAAAAGATCACGACAAAGTGAGAGCATTTATAAAGAAGGCAAAAGCGTGAGAGCAATAGATAGTTATATTTTTAAAATGACGCAAAAGCCTATTTTTCATAAAGAATTTTTTGCCAAAATGCATACGTTTAAAGAGTTGGAACCTGTGGATGTTGAAGACCTCTCTATGCTCAAACTTTTGGGACTTCCTATCATTAAATACAATAATTACGCTTTTACCCTAGAAACGATTACCACTCCTATAGGTCAGGGAAAATTTTGCATTGTCGATATTGAAGCCAATGGCAGTAAGCCCACTTTGCACCAGATTATTGAAATCGGTGCGGTGATGATTGAAAATGGCAAAGAAGTTGCTGAGTTTTCATCTTTGGCTAAGGCAGATATTTTACCCGATAGCATTGAGCAACTTACGGGCATTACCCTTGCGGAACTTCAAAAAGCACCTTCACTTACCTCTGTTTTAGAAGCGTTTCGTCTTTTTATTAAAGATGCCGTTTTTGTTGCGCACAATGTTAATTTTGACTACTATTTTATCTCTTACGCAATGGAGCAAGCAGGATTTGGGCCGCTTTTGAACCGCAGACTTGATACGATTGATTTGGCTCGCAAGTGCATTGAAGCACCCAAGTATGGTCTAGGAGCCCTTACAGACTATTTGGGTATAGGCTTTGAAAATCATCATCGCGCACTGTATGATGCACGTGCAACGGCACAGGTATTTTTTAAAGCATTGGAAAATTTACCCAAAGATGTTCAAACGGTAGAGCAGTTAATTGCTTTTACTAATCCTCAAAACCAAAAGAAGAAGAAAAAAGAGAAGCCTTCAAAGCCTACAGATACATCGCTTTAAATTTGACGTAATTATCGGCTGAATGGTAAAGCGATGCGACCTCTTCATCACTGAGTTCACGTACGATTTTTGCAGGATTTCCCATAATGAGTGAACGCGGTGGGAACACTTTGTTTTTAGTGACCAATGAATTTGCCCCAACAATAGACTCTTTACCAATCACTGCACCATCTAGTATCGTTGCACTCATTCCGATTAAGCAAGCATCCTCGATGGTGCAGCCATGAAGCATCACGCGATGCGCTATGGTAACATCATTGCCGATCGTTGTTGCAAATCCATCACTGCGATCGGCTTTCTTAAAGTGCGTGACATGAATCATGCTAAGGTCTTGAATCGACGTTCGTCTGCCGATTGTGATGGAGTTCACATCGCCTCTAATGACGCAGCCAAACCAGACAGAGCTTTCCTCAGCGATAGTTACATCGCCGATAATATCCGCACTGGGTGCCACAAACACATCTGAAGCGATGCGAGGTGATAAGCCTTGAAACTCCATAATCATTTTAGCTCTCTTTAAACAAACGACGCGCTAATTTTTCAGCTTTATGTGAGCTGGTATCTTTCTTTTGTGCTTTGTAGATTTTATTCATATAGTCTTCTAGCACAGTGTGGTTGTTAATCGCACGCTCTTCGGTTGGCTCAACCTCAGTGTAGTCACCATTGTTTTCTAAATTCCAACTAAGTACGTTGTCATTGAGTTGGAGTTGTAAAATTTCAAACAGTTTTTGTTGCAATGTCTTATCAAAAATTGGTGTCATAAGCTCCAAGCGTCGCTCAAGGTTCCTTGGCATCCAATCAGCACTGGAGATAAAGGTAGTGGTTGGATCACCATGTTTAAAGTAGAAAATACGCGCATGCTCTAGGTATTTTCCAATAATAGATTTGACACGAATATTTTCACTGATTCCTTGAACATTCGGACGTAAACAACAAATACCGCGAGCAATAATGTCAATCTGAACGCCTTGCATTGAAGCGTAGTAAAGGGCTTGAATCACATCCGAATCAACCAACGAGTTCATTTTAGCAATAATGCGTCCTTCTGCTCCGTATTTGGCTTCATTGTGAATGAGGCTAATGATTTTAGGCTTGATTTGTGTCGGTGACATGGAAAGCGTGTCAAGTTTTTTATGTTTGGAAAAGCCTGATAAAATATGGAAAAACATCGTACCATCTTTGGCAAAATCCTCTTTACATGTAAAGAAGCTGGTATCGGTGTAAACCTTCGCCGTAGCGCCATTGTAGTTACCGGTGCTAAAGTGCATGTAAAATTTAAGCTTGCCATCTTCTTCTTGACGAATGACTTGGGCAATTTTCGCATGCACCTTAAAACCAGTGATGCCGTACACCACGTGTGCGCCTGCTTGTTCAAGCGCTTTTGCCCAATGGAGGTTGTTCTCTTCATCAAAACGCGCTTTAAGTTCTACCACGGCAGTAACTTGTTTACCTTCATTGGCAGCATCAATCAACGCTTGGACAATTTGGGAATTTTTTTCCACACGGTAGAGCGTCATACGAATAGAGACCACTTTTGGATCTTTAGATGCTTCACGAATGAGGCGTAGAACAGGATCAAAACTTTCATACGGATGAAAAAGCAATACATCGCCTTTGTCGATCACTTTAAAGACAGACTCATTGCTATCAAACGGAGGCAAGGTTTTGGGATTGTAAGGAGGCAAGGCAAGATGTGAAAAGTCTTTATTGCCCACAATTTGCCACAATGCACCAAGGTTAAGTGGAATTTTATAGGCATAAATGTCTTTAAAGAAAATCTGCATATGTGAATTGAGAAAATTGAGCAGATCAGGATCGGTGCCATCTTGAATATTCAGACGTACAAATGCTCCTTTACGGCGCAGTTTTAACCCTTGCTCCATGATCATCATAAAATCATCCGCTTCCTCTTCTTCGATGACCATATCTGCATTTCGAGTAACTCTAAACGCAGCAGATGCGACCAGTTTATAGCCAGGGAAAATTTCTTCAGCATGTTTTTTAACAATCGTTTCAATCGGCACATACGTATTGTCTCCCGCTTGGAAAAAGCGTGGAAGCACACGAGGAATGCGAATCATGCCGTATTTATAATTGCCTTCTTCTTCGATCTCACTGTCTTGAAGTTTCACAGCAAGAGAAAAACTAAGGTTGTTGAGGTGTGGAAAAGGGTGTGTGGCATTCACGGCAATTGGAACGATGACAGGTAAGACATTTGAAAAGAAATAGTCATCCGATAGCTTTGCCAATGAAGGCGTCAAATTGTCATAATCAGTAATAAAAAGATTCTCTTTTTCAAGGTCTTTGACAATCTCTTCATAACTGCTTTGAATAATCTCTTTTTCACTCGAAAGGTAAGTTCTGATTTCTCTGAGTTGGTCCAAAGGCGTTTTTTGGTCAGCCCCTGTTTCAATGACACCGGCACTAAAAAGTTGTTTAAGCCCTGCAACACGGATCATATAAAATTCATCAAGGTTGGTGGCATAAATGGCTAAAAATTTGAGTCGCTCAAAAAGGGGTAACTCTTTTTTTAATGATTGGGTGAGGACTCTGGTGTTAAATTTGAGCCATGAAAGCTCACGGTTAAGATACAGGCTAGAGTCATTTAAATCAAGCACGTTTGATCCTTCATTGCAAAATAAATCTAATTATTTTATCAGAAAAAAGTTATAAAAAGGTAACGCCGTTACATACTTAGGCGTAATTTGAGAAAAGAGAGGTAGAATTTTCGTTATTTGAGCTTTGATAGCTCTCATTGGGTTTGGCTACAAGTGCCGCTTGTTTAAGACGCGCAACTTCAAGTCTTGCCATCATTTGAAGCATTGAAGCCGTTGCAGCTACTTGGTAATCAGTCGCACTTGGGTCACTGGGAGCAAGCGCAGCTGCTCGTACTGTTTGCATTTTTGTGACAGTTTCATCAGGTGTAGGAGCTTCTGAAGTATCGATGCCAACTTCTCCTCCTATGGCATAGAGCCTTTTATCGGGAGCTTGTTCATAGGTAAAAACAGCGGCACTACGAATAACACCGCCACCAGCGGCAATATGAGCACTCTCATGGGCTCGTACTGAAGTATCAATCGCTTGCAGCTCAGCAATTAATGCACGCTGTGAAGCTGTAAGGTCAGTAGTGTTTTCGTCTTTTTTTTGAGATGAAGAGGATGTCGTAGTTTTTGAAGATGAAGTGGGTGTGTTAGCAACGCGTATGTAAGAAGCGTTTAGGGCGCTATCTACTTGCATAGTCTCCTCCTAAAACATACTCAATTTTACTCCAAAATGGCTTTACATGTAAAGATTTTTTACATCTTTTTCAATTTTTCAATTTGATCGCGTAATTTCGCTGCTTTTTCAAACTCCAAAATCTTCGCCGCTTCATGCATGGACTTGGTCAATTCCGCAATAATTTTCTTCTTTTCACTCGGTGGAATCTTCTCTTTCTTATCAAACATATTGTAGATGTCGGCATGTTCTTCAAGCTTTAAGTTTTCATCCATTTTACGTGTGGTACTGGTTGGTGTGATATTATGTTCTTGATTGTAGGTCTCTTGAATGGCACGGCGTCTGAGCGTCGTTTCAATCGCTTTTTGCATCGAGTCTGTAATCTTTTCGGCAAACATAATGACTCTACCATTAAGATTGCGCGCCGCACGACCCATTGTTTGAATCAGACTCGTTTCGGAACGTAAAAAGCCCTCTTTGTCGGCATCCAAGATGGCTACAAGTGAAACTTCAGGCAAATCAAGCCCTTCACGAAGGAGGTTAATGCCCACGAGAACGTCAAACTCTCCCACACGCAAAGAGCGAATGATTTGGTTGCGCTCAATCGCGTCGATGTCCGAGTGCATGTATCTTATTTTGATACCAAGGTCGGCGTAGTAGCGTGTTAGCTCTTCTGCCATCTTTTTCGTAAGCACTGTCACAAGGACTTTTTCATCTTTGGCGATCACTTCTTTGATCTTATCAAAAAGGGTTTCGACTTGGTTTTTACTGCTTAAGATTTCGACTTCAGGATCAAGCAAACCTGTTGGGCGTATGATCTGCTCTGCGGTATTGTCACCACTCAGCCCCAATTCCAACTCTTTAGGTGTTGCACTGACAAACAGATAGCGTGGCGCTTTGTTGATGAACTCATCGAACATCAAAGGACGGTTATCCAAGGCACTTGGAAGCCTAAAGCCGTACTCGACAAGCACTTCTTTACGACTGCGATCACCTGCGAACATACCCCGAAATTGTGGAAGACTGACGTGGGATTCATCGACGATGACAAGATACTCTTTATTCATCGCTTCGAAATAGTCAAACAGCGAATAGGGCGTAGCCCCTGGCTCGATGCCAGTGAGGTAACGCGCGTAGTTTTCAACCCCTTTACACGCACCCGTAGAACCCAACATCTCAAGGTCAAACTCGACACGTTGTTTGAGGCGTTGGTACTCGACCAATTTGTCCTCTTTTTTGAAGTACTCAAGCCGTTCACCTAACTCTTGCTCGATGGATTTGATCGCTTTTTGAAGTCTCTCGTGTCCGACGATAAACTGGTTTGCAGCGTAGATAACGACTTTATTGAGATGTTGCAGTTTTTTGTTGAGGAAGACCTCAAAATAGTTGATGCTTTCCACTTCATCGCCAAAAAATTCGACGCGAATCGCCTCTTCTTCACTGTAAGCAGGGTAAATGTCGATAACATCACCACTCACCCTAAAACAACCGCGATCAAAAAAGGTGTCATTGCGTTTATAGCCCATGTCTACAAGGCGCAACAGAAGCTTCTTTTGGTTGATGGTATCGCCTTTTTCAATGACTTGTACCATCTCTTTGTATTCGCTCGGATCGCCCAATCCGTAGTTAGCCGAAACGGAAGCGACACAGATGACATCATCAAAACTAAGCAGAGAAGCCGTTGCGCTCAGGCGCAAGCGCTCTAACTCTTCGTTGATGGAGCTATCTTTTTCGATAAAAAGATCACTGCGTGGAATGTAGGCTTCTGGCTGATAGTAGTCGTAATAGCTGATAAAATACTCCACATGATTTTTAGGGAAAAAGCCCTTAAATTCGCTGTATAACTGTGCTGCAAGGGTTTTGTTGTGTGTCATGATGAGAGTCGGCATCTTTAACTTCTGGATAATCTGCGCCATGGTATAGGTTTTACCACTGCCTGTTACCCCGATGAGGGTTTGGTAGCGACTTCCTTTCTTGATGGAAGCGACGAGTTTTTCAATGGCTTGTGGTTGATCGCCAGATGGCTGATAGGGACTTTCTAAATAAAATTCACTCATAGTTGATACTTTTCCCATTATTTTGTTACAATTATACCAAACAACGCTATACAAAAAGGCACTCGCATGTTTGAAGAAGAGAGAAACATTAGCACATTAAGCCAAAAGATAACGGAACTTTTGGAAAAATACAAAGATCTTCTGGCTCAAAATGAAGCCCTACGTCAAGAAGTGGTCAAAGCCAAAGCGTTGGCAGAAGCTAAAAATGTTCAGATTGCAAAATTGGAGCAAGACCTCATAAATAAAAACGTCAATTCTGATGATTTGCTCAGCAAAATCGAAGCAGTGCTTGGAAAATGAGTAAAATAACCATTAGCCTTGGTGGCAAGGACTTTGACATCAAGTTAGAGGGTGATTTCGCCGTGCAGTTTGAAGCAGATTTTAAAGAGAAGTTTAAAGAGAGAAGTACCATTGACCCCAAAGAACTTCTGTTCGCATATGTGGGAAAATGTTATGATAATTTTGTCCTCGAACAAGAGGTTACCAAGCTATTACATCAAATGGATGATATTTAAGTCGAGCTTTAAAAATATTGTTATAGAATGACTTTCGAGTGGTCAATAAGTGTATTGACTAACAAAAAACAAGGAGTGAATATGAAAAAAGGTTTCACGATGATCGAATTGATCTTCGTCATTGTTATTTTAGGTATCTTGGCAGCAGTGGCTATCCCAAGATTGGCAGCAACACGAGATGATGCACAGGTTGCCAGAGTTTCAGCTAATTTGGCGACACTTATTGCAGATGCAGGTGCCCGTTGGACAGCACAAGGGTCATGGCCAGCAACTTGGGCACTTTTGACGAATGTCCCTGTAACTGCAGCGGCAGGTGGTGCTAATGCTGCTGGAAATATTGTTGTAGGTGCAGCAAATACAGTTTTTTTAGGTGTTGGTCAAAATGGTGCAGCTGATGGTTGTTATTCAATTTTTGTAACTGCGACTGGTGATCTTTCCGTGACGGCTTTAGCAGCAGGAAACTCCGCAGCATGTACTGCTGCAAAAGCAGCAACGTTAATAAGTAACCTTTCTGCGGGGGATGGTGTTGCCAGAGTACACGCATTTGGCGGAACTAACGTTGCATTTTAATCTATAAATTTTAAACGATGGAGAAATTTTTCTCCATCGTTATCTCTACGAACAAATAGGATAATTCATTTGAATCAAAATAAATCTGCTTTTACCATGATCGAACTTGTTTTTGTCATCGTTGTTCTTGGAATACTTTCAGCAGTAGCTATTCCTAGATTCGCTGCAACACGTGGTGATGCTCAGATGACAAAAGGGCGCACAGATATAGCTGCAATTCGTAGTGGTATTGCATTGCAACGTTCAAAAAATATGCTCGAAAGCAATCCTCAAGCTAATGGTTTTTTCCCAGATAATCTTGATAATATTGGTGCGGCAGGTTATGGACAAGAAAACCAAAGGTTGTTTAATATTGCAGATGGTGACACAACCAATATTTTAGAATATCCTATCTTCTCAGTAAATCGTGATGGTGGTTGGTTGAAAACAGCGGCTAATACTTATACTTTTAGCATTGGCGGAGTTCCTACAACTTTTACGTATACAAATACCAATGGCATATTTAATTGTGTTGCAGGCGCGGCTAATTGTGATGCACTTACTCGCTAGTTTAATGTGTTTTACTATCATATAGCTCTTTTAAAATCCCCTCTTTCGCCTTTAACCTATCAGTTGGAGCAGTCGCTTCCTTTAGGGACTATCGTTGAAGTGACACTTTCTAAACGAACCATGCAAGGTGTGGTGATAGCCGAAGTTGAAAAACCTTCTTTTGAGTGTGAAGCTATTTCTTTTACATGTAAAACCTTTTACCTTTCCAAAACACTTGAACTCGCTCGTTTTATCGCTGAGTATTACGTCTGTTCACTTGGGGAAGCACTAAGCCTTTTTGTACCGTATACTCACAATGCTTTACATGTAAACGAAAAAATTGCGATAGATATAACACTTTCCACCGAACAACAAAAAGCGTATGACTTTATCGAAGCGCATTCTACGTCACTGCTTTTTGGCGATACGGGAAGTGGTAAAACCGAAATCTATATGAAACTCTTTGAACAGACCATCAATGAGGGCAAACAAGCCATCTTTTTGCTTCCAGAAATCGGGTTGACACCTCAGATGAAAAACCGTTTGAAGCATCATTTTGGAACGCACGTTGCCATTTGGCATTCCAAAATCAGCGCAAAGAAAAAAGAGCAGATACTGAGCGACCTAGCAGAGGGCAAAATTTCCATCATTGCAGGTACACGTTCAGCGCTTTTCTTGCCATTAGAACACTTAGGGTTGATTGTTGTGGATGAAGAGCATGATGAAAGCTACAAGTCAGGCAATCGTCCTCGCTACAATGCAAAAGATTTGGCACTTCTTTTTGGACAAAAGCTGGGCTGTAAAGTGCTTTTAGGCTCTGCGACTCCGACATTAACGAGCTTTCATAAGATTCCAACTTTTAGACTTAAGGGCACTTTTTTTGAGTCTCAAAGTTACATCATGTACGATGATGGTGAGCATGGACTTAGTTTTAGGATGACGCAAGCGATTCAAAAAGCGCTCGATGCACACAAGCAAGTCATCGTCTTTTTACCGACACGCGCGAACTTTAAGTACATTACATGTAAAAACTGTGGCGCGAATGTCGAGTGTCCATTTTGCAGTGTGGGAATGAGTCTTCACCATAATATGAACGCGCTCAAATGTCACTACTGCAACTACACCGAAGTCATTCCTAAAGTTTGTCCGAAATGTGGGTGTGAAGAGATTGTCGCAACACGCATGGGAACGGCGGAAGTGAGTCAAAAGCTTAGCGAGCATTTTTCTGAGCATGTTGTGCAACAGTTTGACCGTGATGAAGTACGAACAGAAAAAAAACTTTCTGAGATTTTAAGTGATTTTAACGAGCATAAAATCGACATTATGGTGGGAACTCAGATGCTCTCAAAAGGGCATGATTACCACGGTGTGGGACTTGCCGTCATTCTTGGGGTTGATGCACTTTTGGGTATGAATGATTTTAGATCACGTGAAAAAACACTTGCCTTAGTGTTACAAATCGCAGGTCGAGCTGGGCGAAAAGGGTACGGTGAAGTGCTGATACAAAGTAAAAACGGTGATTTTTTCAAGCAGTATTTGGGTGATTTTGAGCAGTTTTTAAAGGATGAATTGATGTTTCGAAAAGGACTTTATCCACCTTTTAAAAAGATGCTCAGACTCATGAGTTCTCATGTCAAAGATGAAAAAGCCAAAGCGTTGATCGACCAAGTCGCTCTCATCGCACAAAGCTTCCCGCAGGTCGAAGTGGTGGGCTTTGGCAAAGCGAACATCTCCAAAATCGCGAATAAATACCGCTATGAACTCTTAGCCCGCAGTGATTCTAGCAAAGCGTTACTGGAATTTGCACATGCTGTGAAACTCTTACATGTTGAAGCGGATATCGATCCGTTATCTTTTTCTTAAATGTAGAAAGCTTCATAAAACTTGTTTTATGAAAATGATGCATTTTTTAACATTAGTTCTTAAATCTACTCGTTGTATAATCTTCTAAAACTATATGTTGGATTTAAAAATGATAAAACGATACCCAACCAAACAAATTTTTGTCGGCAATGTGCCCATCGGTGGCAATGCCAAAATACCTGTCCAATCGATGACCTTTTCAAAAACCCATGATGTGGAAGCAACTGTAGAGCAAATTAGACGGCTTCATTTTGCAGGATGTGACATAGTGCGTGTGGCAGTGCCTGATTACGATGATGCCCATGCCCTTAAAGCGATTAAAGAGCGCTCCACGTTACCTATCGTTGCAGACATTCACTTTAATTACCGTTTGGCACTGATCGCTGCGGAAGTGGTCGATTGTATTCGCATCAACCCTGGCAATATTGGCAACAAAGATCGCGTTAAAGAGGTCGTTAAAGCGTGCAATGAGCGAAAAATCCCCATTCGTATTGGCGTGAATAGCGGAAGTTTAGAAAAAGAGTTTGATGAAAAGTATGGACCTACTGCAAAAGGTATGGTGGAATCGGCTTTGTATAACATCAAATACCTAGAAGATTTGGGCTTTACGAATATGAAAGTCTCTTTAAAAGCGAGTGATGTTGCGCGTACCGTCGAAGCGTACCGAATGCTTCGACCTTTAGTGGAGTATCCGTTTCATCTTGGTGTTACGGAAGCGGGAACGTTGTTTCACTCTACGATCAAATCTTCCATTGCTTTGGGGTCACTTTTGCTTGATGGCATCGGCGATACGATGCGTGTTTCTATTACAGGGGAGCTTGAAGAAGAGATCAAAGTCGGACGTGCTATTTTGAAAGATAGCGGTGTGGAAGCTGAAGGCATCAACATCATCTCGTGCCCAACCTGCGGACGTTTAGAAGCCAATCTTGTCAATGCTGTCGCCGAAGTCGAGCGTCGTACAAAGCACATCAAAGTCCCTCTGAATATCTCAGTCATGGGCTGTGTGGTCAATGCCATTGGCGAAGCCAAGCATGCTGATGTGGCGATTGCTTTTGGAAAAGGGCAAGGACTGGTCATGGTCAAAGGCGAAGTCATTGCAAAACTCAAAGAAGAAGACCTTGTCGATAAATTTTTAGAAGCCGTTGAGCTTGCCGCCAAGGAGTATAAAGCATGAACAATCTGCACAATGTCAATATAGAGCGTTCGGTTTTAAGCTCGATTTTATTTAATCCAGCAACGTTTGAAGATATTGCTGCTGTTATATCTGCGAAAGATTTTTATCTACCCAGCCATCGTTATATTTACGAAGCGATGGAGGCATGCGAGCGTGAAGATCTACCGATTGATGAGGAATTTATCAAGAAAAAGCTCAATCAGTTAGGTCGTTTTGACGAAGATGCGATGTTGGAGATTCTCTCTACCAATCCGCTTCCTGCCACCAAAGCGTATGTCGAAGAGATTCGTGAAAAAGCAATCAAACGTGAGCTTGTACAGCTGACTAGCGACATTAAAGAGATTGCTGTTGAAAAAGATTTACCTTCGAATGAAGTGGTGGATTTAGTCCAACAAAAGCTCTATCAGATTACACAAGAGAATGGAAGTAAAGAGTTTCGTGAATCGCCTGAAATGACTCATGCGACTATCGCACACATTCATGAGATGAAAAAGCGTGGCAATTCAGGAGTCATCGGTGTCGATACAGGGTTTGCCGAACTCAATCGTCTCACCTCTGGTTTTGGAGAGGGCGACCTTGTTATCGTTGCGGCGCGTCCAGCGATGGGTAAAACAGCATTTTGTCTCAACTTGGCACAAAATGCACTCGATCACAGTCGTGGTGTTGCGATCTTTTCACTCGAAATGCCAGCAGAGCAGTTGATGCTGAGGATGCTAAGTGCTAAAACCTCTATACCGCTTCAAAAGCTCAAAGTGGGTGATATGAGTGATGAGCAGTGGGGAAGACTTACGAGTGCGGCTGATGAGATGAGCAAGCGCAAATTTTTTGTAGACGATAACGGCTCTGTGGATATTCATAAAGTGCGCGCAAAGCTTCGTAAACTTAAAAGCCAACATCCTGAAATATCGATGGCGATTATTGACTACTTGCAGTTGATGAACTCAGCGGGCAATAAAGATCGTCACTTAGAAGTCAGTGATATTAGCCGTGGATTAAAGCTTTTAGCACGTGAATTGAACATTCCGATCATTGCCCTTTCTCAGTTAAACCGTGGACTTGAAAGTAGGAGTGATAAACGCCCAATGCTGAGCGATCTGAGAGAATCGGGTGCAATTGAGCAAGATGCCGATATGATCTTGTTTGTTTACCGCGATGATGTCTACCGCATTCGCGAAGAGAAAGAAAAAGAGCAAAAAGCACGAACAGAAGGTAAAGAGTACAAGAGTAACTTCTTTGAAAAACCTGAAGAGCTTGCCGAAGTCATTGTGGGTAAAAACAGAAATGGACCAGTAGGTGTTGCCAATCTTGTTTTCCAAAAAGCGTGTACGCGCTTTGTCGATGGCGGTGGCAAAATACCAATTGAAATTGTCTATAAAGAAGCCAGTTTGGATACCAAAGAGGCGAAAATCAGTATGCCTGCACTTTAATGTTAAGCGTACCACTCTTTGTCAGCAAAAAGGAATTTTTTCTGACAGTTGTAGTGGTGCTTTGCATTGCGTTTATCTCCCTGTTGATTGAATTTTATCAGTTCAAAGAACTTACCAAAAATGCTTTACATGTAAACACCGCGACGGTACAGAATCATTACACTAAAATGAATGAAAAAGGGCGAACGTACGATGTTTTCAAGCTCAAACTTGATGGATATGGTACCGAAGTCTATACCACTTCATGGCGCATCTCTTCCATACCTATTAAAAGCCGTGTAAAGGTAAAACTAAATGTTGAGAAAGTAACGTTCTTAGCCTACTTACAAGGTTTTTTTGCCCCTTCTTTGAGCGTGTATGAAATCTATGAAGATAATCCTCCTCTGCTTGATGTGAAACCACTCTATCATTGGATTGACGTGCAACATGACAATGAAAAGATAGCGGAACTCTATAAAACGCTTCTTTTTGCCACGCCTATCTCTAAAGAACTTCGTGATGAAGTCCAGAAGTGGGGAATTTCGCATTTGATTGCCATTAGTGGCTACAATGTAGGCGTGATTTCCTTTCTACTTTTCTTTTTTCTAAAGCCACTCTATCAATTTTTTCAAAGTCGTTATTTCCCATACCGAAATCTTACAGCAGATTTGACGATGGTGGTGTTGGTCGTTTTATTTGTGTATATGGTTGTGATTGATTTTGTACCTTCTTTTTTAAGAGCGTTTGCGATGAGTGTTTTAGGCTTTTTTTTCTATTCTAGAGGCATTAAAGTACTTTCGTATGAGATGCTAGGGCTCACTTCCCTTGGGCTTTTAGCACTCTTTCCAGCGCTTGTTTTTTCACTCTCTTTTTGGTTCTCGGTTGCAGGTGTTTTTTACCTTTTTCTTTTTTTGCACCATTTTGAAAGTCTCAATCGCTGGGTACTACTCAGTATGATTGATTTGGGAGTTTACCTTTTAATGGTGCCAATCGTGCATACATTTTTTCCAGTATTTACCTTTTTACAGCTGACCTCACCGATTTCTAGTTTGGTGTTTATTGTATTTTATCCATTAGGCGTACTTTTACATGTAATTCATTTAGGAGGAATTTTAGATGGCTATTTACTTGATTTTTTACATGTCAATACACAAAGTTACGTACTGAGTTTTCCGTGGTGGATTTTGGTGTTATACGTAGGTGTTTCACTCATGGCTATACGTTATAAACAAGCACTCTATGCCTGTTTAGGCTTTGCTTTTCTCAGTCTCTTTTTCATTCAATAAGAAGCAGAATTTTAAACCATACAGATAGATAAACCATGAAAAATAGATCCATAAAAAGAAAAAAAGCAGGATACTAAAAGAGCCATAAATGCTCAAATAGGTTTTGTTGTAGGTGACATAATAAACAAAAAGAATTTTAGAAACATACCAAAAGAGTGAAGCGACAAAAGAGGAAAGTAGGGCGCTTTTGAGGTGAATTTTTGTTTTAGCGGAGATGAAATACATGATGAAATACAAAAGCCAGATGATAAAATAGGGTGAAAAACGCACTAAATTGATGGAATTGGTCATAACATTTTTTTCTAATAATTCTTGCACCACCGCTGAACTGTAAAAAAAGATGATGAGCCCAAGAGGCATCAGCGTGACCATCGTCCAGTAGGTTGAGAGCGCTTCCCAAAAACCTCGTGAGGGAATTTCGAAGATTTTGCTCACAATTTTTTCATAGTCTAAAAAGAACATGATGGAGATGTAGAGTACAAAAATAATACCTACCACACCCATATTGCTTGTATTGGCAATAAAATCTCGTAAATAGCCAATCATCACATCTTGTTGCGTTGGAATGAGCGAGCTAAAAATAAAGCCTTGGAGCTTTTCATAGTAAACCTCAAAAAGAGGCATTTTTGTAAAAATGCTAAAGGTGATGAGTAAAATGGGGATCAGCGCTAAAATGGTGTGAAAACTAAGGGAAGAGGCGTAGTGCGCAAGTTCTACGTCTCTTAGTTTCCTAAAAAATTCAACACAATTTTTAGTGCTTAACAATTAAAGTCCCATTTTGGATGGGTTTAAGATATTATTTGGATCGAATGCTTTTTTGACAGAGCGGAAAAGTTCCATCTCTGCATCACTAAAGGCTAAGTGCATAAATGGTGCTTTACTCAGTCCTATACCATGCTCACCACTCAAAGTTCCACCCAATGCAACGGTTGCTTTAAAGATTTCTTCGATAGCTTGGTGCCCGATCTCAAGTTGCTTAGGATCACTGCCATCTACCATGACGTTGGTGTGAACATTGCCATCACCTGTGTGTCCAAAACATGGTACGGTAACGTTGTATTTTTTTGAAACTTCACCAATGGCTTTAAGAAGTGCAGGAAGTTTGCTACGAGGAACGGTGATGTCTTCATTGAGTTTTTTACTACCATAAATCGTAATAGACTGACTGGCATTGCGTCTAGCAAACCAGAGGTTTTTAGACTCTTCTGCACTTTCTGCTCGTTTAAAGCCACTGCATCCATTTTCAGCGAATGCTTTTTCAATGACATCGAGTTGTTGTGTAAGCTCTTCTTGTGTATTGCCATCAACATCGGTGATTAAAATAGCACCAGCATCTTTTGGCAAGCCTTTATTGAATTTTTGCTCAACCGCATTAATGGAAAGATTGTCTAAAAATTCCATCGCTACAGGCGTAACACCTGCGGCCATCGTTTTATACACAGCGTTCATTGCATCTTCAACACTGGGGAAAATACCCATGGCTGTTTGAGACATTTTAGGTTTAGCAATCAACTTAAGGGTGATTTCGGTAATACACGCTAAGGTACCTTCACTAGCGATAAGAATACCTGCAATGTTATACCCTGCAACGTCTTTAATGGTACGTTTTCCCGCACGAATAATCTCACCATTTGGTAAAACAGCACGCAACGCCATCACGTAATCTTTGGTAATCCCATATTTTGCTGCACGCATACCACCTGCATTTTCACTGACATTGCCGCCGATGGTTGAGTATTCTTCACTAGCAGGATCTGGCGGATAAAAAAGACCTTGTGCTTCAACTGTTTTTTGCAAGTGCATATTGATGACACCAGGTTGCACGACGGCAACCATATTTTCCATGTCAATTTCTAAGATTTTGTTCATGTGTTTTTCAAAGGCTAATATAATGCCCCCATTTGCAGGCAATGCACCGCCTGTAAAGCCACTTCCAGCCCCTCGAGGTGTGATGATAATGCGGTGCTCATTACAGTATTTTAAAATGTCACTGACATCTTGCTCATCGCGAGGAAAAAGTACGGCATCAGGCTGATAACGTGTACGTGTTGCATCATAACAATAAGCGATTAGGTGCGCTTTATCATCAAAAACATTGTCGTTTCCCAAAAGAGTTTTAAAATAGTCAATGTGTTTTATTTCCATAGTGAGTCTTTTCTTTCTACAACATCAAATGGTAATTTCAACAAAATACCATCAATACCAGCACCTTTTAGTGTATTGGTTTGACCTAAGAGATACGCATAATAATTGTCATATTCTGCAATTTTCCCACTGCTCCAATTAAACCAAGAGGAGTCAATTTGTTTATTGATACGTGAATAAAAAGGAAGCATTGTTTCACCGCTGCTTTTAATATCAATGCTTTGAACAATATGAAAATTATGACAATCGACAAAAAAGCCTTTGTTCTCAATACCAAAGAAAATGATCGATGCAGCATTTTGATAACATGCTTGTTGAAAGATTTTTTTATCTGGATTTGGGCGATACAGTTTTGCTAAATAGGCAGCAACGATATCAGGATGAATCCATGTGATAGTGTCAAAATTTTTAGTGACTTCATTATAAACATTTTGGTTTGGTGTAATGATAAGCGCACGGTCATAAAGGTAGTTAATGATGACTGTATCTCCCGCAGCTGGCTTGACACCTGTATCGGGGAAAGCACCTTGGGAAAGCATCTCAAATTTTTCAATGTTTAAAACAGCTTTAGTCCCATCTTTACTGACAACATCAACTCGCGCAATAATCGTTGCATGTGTTGCATCAAATTTATGGCTGACAACACCACTTGCACCAACGACAAATTCGGGAGAATCAGTAATCACTATTTGTTTCTCATTTGATTCTAAAACATTCGTTTTATACTCTTTAAAAAAAGATTGGGCCTCTGCAAAAGAACCAAACAAAAATAGACACACAACCAAAAATAGCTTGTTCAACGGGAACTCCTTGAAGGGTACATGACACCCCTTTTATTTTTATAATAGGGATTATACTATAACTGTTTTAAAAAAACTTCTTTTTTGCAAGTGAAGTGTTTTAGGCATTTTGTAAGATTTGTTCAGATAAAATCGAAAAAGAACTAGGGGGAAGAATGGCTAAAATTCTATTATTATTATTACTTTTTTTATCGTTTATGTCAGCTTCTTCTGTGGAAGAACTGAAGTGGCCTAAGGGTGAAACATTTCTCTCGTTTTTGGATAGAAACCATTTACCATCATCGATTTATTATACATTAGATAAAGAAGAACAAGAACTTGCAGCTGAGATTGTGGCAGGGGTTAAATACTATGTTCTTAAAAGTGAAGACAATCAGCTAGAGCAAGTTTTAATTCCTATTGGTGAAGAACTCCAAATGCACATCAAGAAGAAAGATGACAAATTTGTGATGGAAATTATTCCCATCATTCTTCAAAATGAAAAGCGTACCTTAGCGATTGAAATTCATAATTCTCCGTATGTTGATATCTTAAATGCAACCAATAGCTATGCGTTAGCCAATGAATTTTCCCAGTCTTTTAGAGGTGAAGTCAATCTTCGCAATCTTCAAAAAGGTGATAAACTGGTCTTGCTGTATGAGCAAAAAAGGCGACTTGGCAAACTGTTTGGTTCTCTTAAAATCAATGTTTCCATGGTTGAAACAGCGAAAAAGAAAAACTATATTTATTTTTATAAAGAAAACTATTATGATCCAAAAGGGCAAGAATTAGATAGCTTTTTACTCTCCAATCCTGTGAATTACACGCGTATTTCTTCTCCCTTTACCCAAATGCGTTGGCATCCTATTTTACAGAAGTACCGTGCACATTTAGGTATAGATTATGCTGCAAGCGTAGGCACTCCCGTTAAAGCAGCAGGCAATGGAAAAGTTTTGTTTGTCGGTGAAAAAGGTGGATATGGCAATACGATTGAAATCAACCATGATAGTAGTTTTAAAACGCTTTATGGACACCTTAATGGCTTTGCAAAAGGGCTTCGTGGTGGACAGAGCGTCAAACAAGGTCAAGTGATTGCTTATGTGGGTAATACAGGACTGAGCACTGGTCCGCATCTCCATTTTGGTCTCTACCGCAATAATGTAGCGATTGATCCAGCGAGTGTGGTTAAACTAGCGAAAAGTGCATTGAGTGGGCATGAACTTAAAGCTTTTATAGATTATACTACGGAGCTTAGAAAAAAAGTTGAAAGTGCTTTGGAAAACGAAACAGCGCCACAGAGAGAGGAGAATTTTAATCTTTCTTCGCCTCTTGAGAAAAGTTCGAGTTAGTCTTTACATGTAAACAAAATGAAACTATTTTGCGATAAAATAAATTTCTTGCAAAATGGCGATAGCTTTTAACCTTTTTGAAGGTAAGTGTTAAAGCCATAACAGCTTAGATTTTGGGTTTTGCCTAAAAATAATGACAAAATGATCAAAAAAAGAGTCTACCATGATAAAATGTTTTTTTAAAAATAGTAATAAATTAGAAGTCATTACCGATCTGAGCGAATTCGATGGCAATGAAGATAAAAAGAGCAAAGTTGTTTGGCTTGACATGCTTTTACCTAGCTCTGAAGAGATCTCTTTTGTTGAAAAGACCTTTGGTATAGATTTCCCTACAAAGCAAGAGAGTGAAGAGATTGAGATATCTTCACGTTACTGGGAAGAGGACAAGAAGATTGAGATTAACAGTTTTTTCTTGATCTCAGAGGATGAAAATGCGCACAATGAGACGGTTTCATTTATTTTACAAGGCAATGTACTTATCTCTATTCGTTATAAAGAGTTGAAAACTTTTGATGAATTTAGCAAGCGTTTTTACTATGCTCCTCGAGAATTTAAAAATGGGTATTACATCTTTTCGCAACTGATCGACATCAGGATTGATGCGGATGCGGATGTTATTGAAAAACTCTCTAAAGATATTACGCGCTTGCGTAAACACGTTTTTACAGACTATACGAATGATGACGCTGAGATGTTGGAAAAAATCTCTTCTTTTGAAGATTTAAATATGAATATCCGTGAAAACCTGATGGATAAACAACGCATCTTAACCGCATTTATTAAATCAAACAAATACGATGACAGCGCTCTTCGCGCCGATATTGTCATTATGCTTAAAGATATTAAATCGTTGATTGATTACATTGAGTTTAACTTTGAAAGGCTCGATTACTTGCAAAATATCTTCTTGGGTGTTTTGAACATTGAGCAAAATAAAGTCATCAAAATCTTTACCATTATGAACGTTATCTTTTTACCACCAACGTTGATTGCGAGTATTTACGGGATGAACTTTGAAATTTTACCAGAGCTTCATTGGGATTATGGATATGCATTTTCGCTTATTTTGATGGTTCTCTCAGCCGTAACACCGATCTTGTACTTTAAGAAAAAAGGGTGGATTTAGGCGATGAAACATACCATTGAGGTACTTAAAGTTGAAGAGTGTCTACACTCAGATTATATTAAACCTAAAAGTATGTACTATCTGCACAATAGTGTAGAAAAGCGCTGGGATATCGTCGATACACATAACAGTGTTGCCATTCTTTTGTACCACAAAGATTTGGATTCGTTTGTCTTTGTAAAACAGTTTCGTCCTTCTATCTATGTTAAAAATCATGATGGTTTTACCTATGAACTGTGTGCTGGTATTGTTGATAAAGATAAAAGTCTTATCGAAATTGCTAAAGAAGAGGTATTGGAAGAGACGGGTTACGATGTTCCGCTTGATAAACTTGACAAAATATCGTCCTTTTATACTGCCGTTGGTTTTGCAGGTGGCAGACAAACGCTTTACTATGCAATTTTGGATGACAGCATGAAAGTGAGTGAGGGTGGTGGTATAGAAAATGAAAATATCGAAGTCATTTACCTCAAACGCAATGAAACACTTGAATTTATGTTTGATGAGAGTATCGCGACCACTTCAGGTTTGATGTTTGCATTGATGTGGTATTTTAAAAATTACGAAAAATAGTTTTACATGTAAAACAAACCCCACAAAGGGGTTTGTCTACGCTTTAGTTTGCGCCTACTAAAATGCTTGAAGCTTTGATGATGGCATAAACGCTATCGCCTTTAGCAAGTGAAAGTTCTTTTTTTGCATCTTCCGTAACGATGGCTGTAACCGTTAATCCAGTAGGAGTAGAGAGGATGACTTCACAATTCACAGCGCCATCTTTGATCTCAGTTACCGTGCCTTTGATTTTATTGCGAGCACTAACCGCTAATGCGATGTCTGCTTTTGCAAGAAGAACACTTTGTGCTTTAAAAATACAGAGGGCTTCAGAACCAACTTTTAAACCCAATGACTCAACAGCACCATGCGTAATGACAGAAACGATTTTATCGCCACCTTTAGTTGCAACAACAATTTCACTGTTAACAGGACCATTTTTAATCTCTGCTACTTTCCCCGTAATTTGATTTCTTGCACTGATTTTCATAACATGCTCCTTGATATTTATTAAAAGTATGTCACTAAGTGTTATGTAATGTCAATTGCTAACGGTATGTTTTTTTACTCTTGATTGTCGCTCAGCTTGTGCAATCTTGTCAAAGGAAATATACGATGCAAAACATTTATACGTTAGGTAATAGATACTACCAATAACCGCAATAATGCCCGTCGTAACGATGAAACTTGAGAAAACAGCTGATAAAAAGATAGAATAAACTTCACTCATCTTAATACTCCTCAATAAATTGAGTAAAGTATATCGTAGTATTTATAAAAATATAACGATAGGGTGATTTATTTTTCACCATGAAAGCGATTAAATAATCTCTAATTGCTCCAAAATATCTTTGGTAAGTTTGGAAAGAGGGCGTTTGCCAAAATCTTCATCGTTGATGTAGCCTCCAAAAATCAACCGCAGTAAATCTTCTTCATTTTTAAAGAGCGTTCCCTCGTAGTTTTTCATCAACTCGTCGATGTAGCTTTCGTTGTACATAACCGATTTTTGGATGAGTTCCAAAACGATGTCTTTGTGGTGAGCATAAAGTTTAAAGAGTTCAAATGTCTTAAAATCGTGGATAGTGTTTTCTTTATCTTGTGTAAAAATATACTTAGGCTTTATAGCTTTTTCAGAATGATAAAAATTGATATTTTTAGGACTAAATGAAAACGTTATATGTTTTTGCTTGTCAAATCTAGCATCATAAGGATTTATTTTCAAATCTTTTTCATTTTTCAAGAAGTTACACACTTTGCAACTGGGGATAAGGTTGTAAAAACTCATAGCTAAAAATGGGTAGTGTGCTTGAGGATAAAAATGGTCAAACTCAGATGTTCGCTTAGTATCATCAACATTGTAAATATAATTTCTATTGCAGTAAGGGCAAACTTTAATGTCTAGTTTTTGAATCAGCACTCTTGCGTTGTAAGGGTTGAGTGTATTTCCATTAAAATAGTCATAAAGTGTTTGTATAAAAGAAAATTCTTCACATTTTCCACGTTTACATGTAAGCCTTAATTGTTCTAATTGCTCAGGTTTCGCCAAGATAAGTTTTTGTAAATCATAATCTTGCCCAAAGCATTGTTTGATTTTAAGATTTAAACTTGCTAAATTGTTTTGCTTTGAAGCTCTATTGCTGACATAATCTTCTATCGCTAGATAATGCTCATTGGCTATTTGCTCAAGATTTGATATTTTGTAAAGATTAATCATTTTGTACCAAAATATCCAAACGATTTTTAAGGCTCTCTATTTGGTTTTTAAGCGTATCGATTTCTTTCATCTTGTCCAGTTTTTTACTATCAAGCATACGCTGTAATTGCCTTTTGACGATAGGCTCACCGATGATGTGAATGTATCTTTGCGCTTCGTCATCGTCTTTGATGGGAGAATTTTTGCCGTTCAAATAGTCAATCACTTCATTGATTTTATTTTTTGCAAACTCGCCCATAAGTCCATCCTTCATAAAAAAACCATGAGAAAGTAAGGTGTGGATATTGGCTCCAAAGGTTTCGATGTTAACTTCTTTACTCACATTTTTACAATTGCCTTTTTCATCTTTATCTAAAAAAATAATATTTTGTGATGGGATATCAGATAAAATAAAAGGAGAATGTGTATTAATAATAAAATTTATATTCGAAAACGATGTATTGATTTTTGTGTGTTCTAAAAATTTAATAATAAAAAATAAAGATTTTTTTTGCCAATTGGGATGTAATGATGTTTCTATTTCATCAATAAAAATAGAAAATGTTTGCTTTTTGGATTTCTCTATTAGTTTTAAATGAGTTCTAACTATTATCCCCATATAGCTAATTAACAATTGTTGTCCTGTACTGAGATTCCAAAAATATAGATCATTAGAAACCATTTCTATATTAGAAAATATTAAAAGCATTTCTAATTTTGATAAATCATCTATTTTTAAGCTTATAATATCAATATCGTTTTCAAAATATTTATAAATATTATCAGTAACATTTTCCCATTTTGCTATATCTTTGAACTTGATTCCAAATATTTCAAAATTATTGTCTTTCAGTTCTTTAAAAGTTTCACTCTTGATTTTTTTACCTTTGGCTGAAGCAGATATATATTGAATTTTTTCAAAAGTAGGTAATTTGAATATATCTAAAAGATTCTGGAGGTTATTCTTATAAATAAAATGGTAAAAATAGATAACATTAACTTTCATAACACTATCAAAAGATGTAGGTTCAATTTTGCTAATTATTCCAGCACCTCCTGTGCTTTTATAGATTCTCGAAGGTTCTAGTGCATAATATTTTTTATAATCAGTATAATCATTCCAAATTTGTTGTTGGCCAAGAGAAAAATCCATTAATAAGTGAAAATTTTTTTTGAAAAATTCATGTGGCTTACATTTTTTTGTATAATCTGTATAAAGATTTTGAACTTCTTGATTGTTAATGCTAAAAGAAACATAATTATGATCTTTTTCTTCTCCTGAAAATGTAAAAATCTTCTCTTTATCATTTTCTTCAAAAACTAATAATAAGTTTTTTATCTTTCTCCAATTTTCATTATTTTGAAAAAGTCCACCTATAATTAGTTGTATCAAAGTACTTTTACCACTTCCATTTGCTCCAACAACAACTGTGATATTTATATTGTCGGGTAAAATATGAACGTAGTCTTTTTTTTCAACCGCTAACTCATTTTTCCCTTTATCATATTTACATGTAAACCTAGGCGAAAAATTAAACCCTTGATTCTTAATATTTTTATACTCTTCAACCCATAAATAAACCAGTTCCATGCTCCCTCCAAAGGTTTACATGTAAAGATTTAAAACTTTACATGTAAAAAGGTTTTAGTCGATAAATCGTTTCGTCAAATCCCCGTAGGTTTCGATACGGCGGTCGCGTAAAAAGGGCCAGATGCGTCTGACGTGTTCGCTTCGGGCTAAGTCCACGTCAACGATGAGTATCTCTTCTTCATCGTGACTGGCGCGTGCGATGATTTCGCCTTGTGGTCCTGCGACAAAGGAGTTGCCCCAAAATCGGATGCCATCCAGCACGCCGTGGTTGTCTTCTTCTTTGCCGACACGGTTGACACTGATGACGGGAAGTCCGTTGGCGATGGCGTGACCTCTTTGGATGGTCTCCCATGCGTCGCATTGCCTTCGTTGTTCATCTTCCATGTCTTCATCAAACCAACCAATGGCGGTAGGGTAGATGAGCATGTCAGCGCCTTTAAGCGCCATCAAACGTGCCGCTTCGGGATACCATTGATCCCAACAGACGAGAAGTCCTAGTTTGCCGACACTGGTTTGAATGGGGTTGTAGCCTGTATCGCCTGGGGTGAAGTAGAATTTCTCGTAAAATCCTGGGTCATCGGGGATGTGCATTTTGCGGTATTTTCCAGCGACTGAACCATCTTTTTCAAAGACGACAGCGGTGTTGTGGTAAAGACCAGCGGAGCGTTTTTCAAATAAAGATGTGACTAAAACGACATTGTTCTCTTTAGCAACATTTGACCAAAAAGCGATGTCAGCTTCCCATGAACTTGCAAGGTCAAAACATGCTACATCTTCGTTAATGCAAAAGTAGCGGTCTTGGTGAAGCTCTTGGAGGACAATGAGCTGTGTTCCTTCAATGGCTGCTGTTTGGATGAGTGAAACGGTTTTTTGTATGGTTTTTTCTTTGGTACTTTCGACGGCATGTTGGATGAGTCCGACTTTCATAAAATCCACCTCATAGGAGTTATTTTGAATAACTTATTCTACATTAATAAGGTTTTAATACGTTTTAACTTACAATCTTGATCAGCATTATCAATTAAGGAAAATTATGATTAAACTTTCACAAATGAATGCTGGAGACAAAGCTATCGTGGTACGAATAGATGCCAACGAAGAGCTCAAACAAAGATTTTTTTCCTTGGGACTTCATAAAGGAAGCCAACTCCAAATCAAAGCAACAAGCATCGCTAAAAGCACTATGGAAATTGAAGTAGGTACAACGCTTCTTGCCCTTCGCTATGAAGAGGCAAAAAGCATAGAGGTTCAAAAAATATGAAAGAGCTTGTCATTGCGCTAGTGGGACAGCCCAATGTGGGCAAAAGTATGCTCATCAACTCCATTGCCGATGCACGCTTAAAAGTTGGCAACTTTTCGGGTGTTACCGTTGAAAAAGCGGAGGTACGTTTTAGCGCACAAGAACATTTTATTAAAATCGTCGATTTACCCGGTACATACTCGCTCAATGATTACACTCAAGATGAAAAAGTTACTAAAGATTTTCTGGAAAATGAGCCGTATGATCTCATCATCAACGTGGTCGATGCCACTAATCTAGAGCGCAATCTTTACCTAACAACACAGCTTTTAGAACTGGGTAAAAAGATGATCGTAGCGCTCAATATGATGGATGAAGCGCAAAAAGAGGGCATTTGTGTTGATCATGAGCAACTCAGTTCCATTTTAGGTGTTCCCTGCGTGAAAGTCTCAGCGGCTACCAAAAAAGGCATAGGGAAGCTTCTCAATCGTACCATCGATATTTTCAATTTTCCCTATGAAAAATCAAAACTGATTTACAGTGATGTCGTGGAAGAAGAGATCGAAAAACTCTCATTCTTTTTAAAGCAAAAACGTTATAAAACTGAGCTAACGTATCGCGATTTGGTGCTGAAACTGTTGCAAAACGATCCTAAAATATATCAAAAAATGCACGATGAACCGATTTGGCTTGAGCTGACGCCACTGCTTAAAGAGGCATTGGAACATCTCTATCTGCACCATGAGACAAAAGATGTCAGCGAAATTTTTGCAGAAGAGCGAGCCTCTTTTGCCAGAGGTGTTGTCACGGAAGTGCTTACATGTAAAAAGAGTATTTCTAAAACGATTACCGAGAAAATCGACGCGCTGTTGATTCATAAGATTTTTGGCATTCCAATTTTTATTGCTTTAATGTGGGCGCTTTTTCAACTGACATTTGAGCTGGGTTCCATTCCTATGGATTGGATCAATCTTTTCTTTGTTTCGCTTGGCACGTATGCCAAAACCATTTTTGGCGATGGTGAGCTTGGCTCTATGATCGCCGATGGTGCTATTTCGGGCGTGGGTGCGGTGGTCATGTTTTTACCAAATATCGTCATTCTCTTTTTTGGGATTTCTCTTTTAGAAACAACGGGGTATATGGCGCGTGTCGCGTTTTTACTCGATGGCTTTTTCCACCGTTTTGGTTTGCACGGTAAAAGCTTCATTCCACTTGTGACGGGTTTTGGGTGTTCTGTTCCTGCGTATATGAGCGCTCGTACGCTTAAAAACAATAAAGACAGGCTGATTACCCTTTTCATCATTGGTTTTATGAGTTGTGGCGCGAAACTGCCTGTATACGTTCTTTTTTCAGGGGCTTTTTTTGCTCAAGAGCATGCGGGCAATGTGCTTTTTCTCATTTATATTTCTGGCGCACTCATTGGGCTTATTGCGGCTAAATTTTTAAAAGTATTTGTCTTTAAAGGTGTGGATGAACCGTTTGTAATGGAGATGCCAAAGTATCGTTTGCCTTCAATGAGACTTATTTGGCACACGGTTGTGAGTAAGGCGATTATGTATCTTAAAAAAGCGGGAACATTTATTTTGGGTGCTTCTTTGCTGATTTGGTTTGCGAGCAACTATCCTAAATATCCCGATATTGAAAAAACATTTGCACAAAAAATTGAGCTTGCTCAAAGTGCGGAAGCCAAAATAGCCTTGGAAAATGAAAAAGCACAACAACTTTTAGAAAAGAGTTTTTTAGGAATGCTGGGTAAGTCAACCGACACACTCTTTCAGCCCATTGGCTTTGATTGGAAGATGACGGTAGCGTTAGAATCTGGACTGGCGGCGAAAGAGGTTGTTGTTTCAACACTCGGTGTTTTATATGCACTTGGTGCTGGCGTGGATGAGGGAAATGAGAGTTTGATTGGGGAGCTTCAAAAACAGATATCTTTTGCTTCGGCTGTTTCTTTTATCATCTTTGTGATGTTTTACTTACCGTGTATGGCAGCAAGCATTGTCTTTACGAAAGAGACGGGTAGCTATAAATATCTTTTTTATCTGTTTATCTTTACGACGGTTGTGGCGTGGGGACTTGCCTTTATAGGGTATAGAATAGCGCTTTTGTGGTGAGGGAGGATTTAACCTTCCTCATTTGCCACGTATTGCTGATCGTTTATCTCTGAGTCGTCATAAGGGTCGAGGTGAGCGTTAATAACCCATACTTCATCGGGAATAAGATCTTTGATCTTCTCTTCGATGCGATCTCCCGCATGGTGTGCTCGCATGAGTGAAATACCAGGACTAAAGACGAGATGGACATCGACAAAGTTGGTGTTGCCCGATTTGCGAGTTTTAAGGTAGTGAAAATCGCTAATCTCTTTTTCTTCTAAAATAATGTCACGCATTTTTTCAACCATCTCTTCATCAAGCGATGCGTCCAGCAAAATATAAACACCATCACGAATAATCTGATAGGCTGAATGAATAATGTAAATGGAAATGATCACACCCATGATCGAGTCGATCATCTCAAACCCTGTCATCTGAATGAGTACCAACGAAACAAGGATAGCGCCATTGCTTAAAACGTCTGTTTTATAGTGAAGTGCGTCTGATTTGACGACCATACTTCGTGTTTTTTTAGCAGCATAGTTCAAAAACAGAACTAAAGCAATGGTGATTGCCAAAGAGATAACCATAACAATGATGGAGTAGCCGAGGAACTCAACAGTTTCTTGGTTGATTGCTTTTTTAATGGCGGTATAGAAAATGAAAAGACCTGAAACGGTAATCACCGTACCTTCAATGACGCCTGCTAAAGCCTCAATTTTGCCTTTGCCGTAGTTGAATTTTTTATTGGCGGGTTGTTCCGCTTTGGTGATAGCAAAGTAATTAAACGCGGATACAATCAGGTCAAGTACAGAGTCAATCGCAGAAGCTAAAACGGCAACAGAGCCACTCATAACTCCCACAAAAAGTTTGATAACAATAAGGAGTGTTGCCGTTCCACTGGAAATAATCGTTGCTTTTTTTTGTAAAGTCATTCGTCGTTGTCTCTTTCTTTATAAATATTCATGGAAGCGCAGTGCAAGCTTCCGTGTTCGCGAATCAGAATTGAAGATTCAATGCCGACAATTTCACGCTCTGGAAAACATCTGGCAAAGATAGCTAAAACTTCTGCATCGTAAGGATCACTGTAGGTTGGAACTAAAACAGCATTGTTGATGAGAACAAAGTTCATATAGGTCGCTGGAATGCGGTGATTATTGAAATATTTAGCCGATGGAAGAGGCAATGGAAGCAGATTGAACTCTGTTTTTTGAAGCTCTTTTTCCATCTTGCGTAGCTCTTTGTAGTGTTCATCTTTTTTGTCATAACATTTCACATACGCAATGGTTTTTTTGTTGATGAAACGGGCTAAGGTGTCGATGTGCGAGTCGGTATCGTCACCCATAAGTGCGCCATGTTCTAAGATGATCAGCTCTTTGAGTCCAAAAAGTTCCATAAGTGTTTTTTTGATCTGTTTTTTAGAAAGATGGGCGTTTCGGTTCTCTTCAAAGAGACAATAAGCGGTTGAAAGCATGACGCCATGACCATTTGAGTCAATACTACCGCCTTCAAGGACAAAGTCTAAGCTTTTAAGTTTGCCTTCTAAGTAGCCTTGTTCAAAGAGTTGACGTGTGATACTATTGTCTAAATTGGCGTCAAATTTATTGCCCCACGCATTGAAGATAAAGTCGTAGGTTCTGCGTTTATGATTTTTATAGATATTGATGCCACCAAAGTCGCGTATCCAAGTGTCATTTGTTGCCATTTCGATCAGTTCGATATTTTGGAGGCTTGGTAACATGGTCGCCAGTGCCTTTTTATCTTCACAGATCACAAGGCATTTTTGAAAATGTGCAATTTTGCTGATAAACGTTAAATAAGTTCGATGGATTTCATCAATGGAGTGTGCCCAATCACTCTGTTTGGGGGGAAATACGACGATGAGTGCCTCTTGTTCTTCCCATTCGGCTGGTATTCTAATTTTCATGTTAGCTCCATGTAGTTCGTATTTAAATTAAATTATACCAAAAATGGTTTTGATCTCCTCTTTTGGGCGGAAAATTGGTAAAATAGCTTCTATTAGCTTTTACATGTAAAGGATGAGTGTGTTACTTAAAAAGAAAGATAACAAGAGCATCAACCAGATCAATTTTATGGCGATTCTTTTTGCAGGTCTTTTTGCGTTTATCTCTGCATGTTTAGTCATTGTCAATGAATATTTAGAATTTCAAAAAGAGATTAAAGTCATTGAAGAGAGCTATATTCAGACGCAAAAAAAGAGTGCATCGGATCAATTAAATCTTCTTCTTAATATCACCGAATACCGTTTTCAGCAAAGTCAATCGCTTCCTAAAGAAGCAATGTATCAAAAACTCAAAGAAGATATCTCGGCGCTCATTAAGCATCGTGATAAAGAACAAAACTATCTCTTTTTAGAGCTCTCTTCGGGTGAGATGCTGTATCGCTCTTCGCCGATTAACGAAGAAGATACCACCAAAGATATTGTTGTTACACAAGCATATGAACCGCTAGGGCTGATTTTGGGTAGCGGTGTGAGCACTCGTAGCATTGAAGATGTTTTGGCTGAAAAGAAAAAATCATACCAAGATAAGATCATCAATTTTGTCCTCAAAATCTATATGCTGACACTTTTTTTATACATGATTAGTACCATTGAGTATCGCTATGTGAGCGATATTATGAAGCGTGAGATTCGCTTTATTGTCTATTCGTTTAAGAAAGCTTCTTCTAGCTACGAGTTCATTGATATGGAAAAGATCAAGTTTACGGAGTTTCAAGAGATTGTCACGCACGCCAATGTGATGATTGAAGAGATCAAAAATAAAAACAGTGCACTGGTCGACCTTAACAGTAACCTTGAAGGGATTGTTGAGCAAAAGACAGTGGAGTTAAAACGCTCTATTGAATTTACGCAAGAGCTGCTTGAAAAGCAAGATCAGTTTGTCAAAAACGCGATTCATGAGATCAACACGCCGCTTTCGATCATTTTGATGAATATTGATCTTTACAATCTCAAATTTGAAAAAAATCCGTATCTGCTTAAAATTGAAGCGGCAGTTAAAGTGCTCGATAATATCTATGAAGATTTGGCCTATGTGGTTAAAAAAGATCGCGTGGTGTATGAAAAAGCGATGATTGATTTTTCCAAGTTTTTAACCGAGCGTGTGGAGTATTTCGAAGATGTGGCAGAGGGCAATAAACTGCACATCAGTACCGACATTGTGCCCGATCTGTTTATTCTCTTTAATGAGACTGAATTGCAGCGTATTTGCGACAATAATCTCTCCAATGCCATCAAGTACAGTTATGAAAAACACCCTTTACATGTAAAACTTTTTGAAGATAAAAATGAAGTTGTTCTTGAGGTGGAAAATTGTGGAGAAATGATCAAAGCACCTGATCAACTGTTTAATCGTTATTATAGGGAAGATGAAGCGCGTGGAGGATTTGGCTTAGGGCTTAATATTGTTAAAGAGATTTGTGATACAAATGGGGTATCTATTGAAGTTCTATCCGACGAATTAAAAACACTTTTTCGCTACCGATTTGCAAAAGGATAACCTATGAAGATTTTATTGCTTGAAGATGAGTTGATGCTACGAAGTTCTATTGAAGAGTATTTGGAAGCCCTTGGACATAAAGTCATCTCGTTTGGTAACGGCGAAGAGGCGTATGAAGCGATCAAAAAAGATCTGTTTGATCTGTTGCTCTTAGACATCAATATCCCAAAAATGAATGGACTGAGTCTTCTCAAAGCGCTCAATGAGATCGAACATGCCTTCCCCACCATTTTTATCAGCGCCAATGTCGACATTGATGACATCAGTCGGGCGTTTGAATTAGGTGCTTCGGATTATCTTAAAAAACCATTTCATCTCAAAGAACTGGGGCTTCGCATTGACAAGATCAAAAAAGAGTATGAGATCAAACACCTCAAACACATCATTTTAAGCTCAAAATATGTCTTTTCAAAAGAAGAGCAGATGCTTTTTTACAACAATAACGTGCAAGTGCTCACCAAGAAGCAGTTACAAATTGTGACACTACTGTGTGAGAATATGGGCGTAGTGGTTGACTTCGAAAAATTTCGTAGTTATGTGTGGAACGATGAGCCGATTGATAATGCCTCTATTAGGGCTGAAATGAGCCGTCTTCGCAAGCTATTAAAAGAAGATTTTATTATCAATCTCAAAGGCGTTGGCTATAAAATCGAGAAGTATTTTCCCGAAAAAAACCGCTAAAAGTTACATATTTACACATATTATCCGAAAAAAATATCCACTTTCCTTTTAACTCTCAAATGCTACGATAATGCTATGTTACTTCTTTACAATACCTTCATAGCTACCACATAACAAAAGAAGGAGCATTTATGAGTCAAAATGTCTATGACAGAGTACGAGCCAATCCAAAGTTTACAGAACTCGTACAAAAACGAAGTAGTTTCGCATGGAAACTCACCATCATTATGTTGGTTGTTTATTATGCGTTTATCCTTGTAATTGCTTTTTCACCTGCTACCTTTGGACAGACCATAGGAAGTGGCGTCACCACCGTTGGTATTCCCGTAGGATTTGGCATTATTATTTTGTCATTTATCTTAACAGGTGTTTATATCCAAAGAGCCAATGGCGAATTTGATGAGTTAAACAATCAAATCAAAGAAGAAGCAAGGAGCGAAAAATGAAATGGGGATGGTTGCTTTTAGCATTAACCAATGTTCTCTTTGCCTCAGGCGCAGCAGAAGTTTCAGGAAAAAGTGAAGTCAATATGTCTGCCATTGTTATGTTCTTAGTCTTTGTGGCTGGAACGCTTGGCATTACTTATTGGGCGGCAAAACGTACAAAAACTGCGAAAGATTTTTACACCGCAGGTGGAGGCATAACAGGCTTTCAAAATGGTTTAGCCATTGCGGGCGATTATATGTCAGCAGCATCGTTTCTTGGAATTTCTGGCTTAGTCTATTCCAAAGGATTTGATGGACTGATCTATTCCATAGGCTTTTTGGTTGGCTGGCCGATCATTCTTTTCTTGATCGCGGAGCAACTTAGAAATCTTGGTAAATATACCTTTTCAGACGTTGCATCGTACCGTTTAAAACAAACACCTATTCGTACCCTTGCCGCGTTTGGCTCACTGGCTACGGTTGCGCTTTATTTGATTGCTCAGATGGTAGGTGCGGGTCAGTTGATTCAAATTTTATTTGGACTTGATTATGCGTACGCGGTTGTTATGGTGGGCATCTTGATGATCTTATACGTTACGTTTGGTGGCATGTTGGCAACCACGTGGGTACAAATTATTAAAGCAGGTCTTTTACTCTCTGGCGCAACCTTTATGGCTGTGATGATTATGTACAAAATGGATTTTAGTGTTGAGACACTCTTTTCCCAAGCGGTTGCTGTGAAAAAATCTGCGGCGATTATGAGCCCAGGCGGTCTGGTCAGTGACCCTATTTCAGCGATTAGCTTAGGCATTGCCTTGATGTTGGGAACGGCAGGTCTTCCACATATCTTGATGCGATTTTTTACCGTAAGTGATGCAAAAGAGGCTCGAAAATCGGTCTTTTATGCAACTGGATTTATAGGTTACTTTTATGTTTTAACCTTCATTATAGGATTTGGTGCTATCGTTTTATTAACAGGTCATCCGCAATATTTTGATGCTGTTAAAAACACACTCATTGGTGGCGGTAATATGGCAGCGATTCACTCTGCTCATGCCATTGGTGGAGACCTTTTCTTAGGATTCATCTCAGCGGTTGCGTTTGCAACAATTTTAGCGGTTGTTTCTGGTTTGACACTAGCCGGTGCAAGTGCGGTCAGTCATGATCTTTATGCGAATGTTTTTGCAAGAGGTAGAGTGGATGAAATGACAGAAATGAGAGTTTCTAAGTATTCAACGATTGCTCTTGGTATCGTGGCAATCTTCTTAGGCATTGCGTTTGAAAAACAGAACATTGCGTTCATGGTAGGTCTTGCATTTGCGATTGCAGCCAGTGCAAACTTCCCAATTCTTATCTTGTCGATGTTTTGGAAAAAGCTGACAACCAAAGGTGCTGTTTATGGCGGAGGCTTAGGACTTTTCACAGCGATTGTGTTGGTTATTTTGAGTAAAGCGGTTTGGGTTGATGTTTTAGGCAATAAAACAGCTATCTATGCTTACGGTAACCCAGCACTTTTCTCCGTAGCGATTGCTTTTATCGGTATTTGGATTATCTCTATAATGGATAACAGCGAAGATGCCGTAAACGAAAGAGCTGCATATGATCATCAGTTTATTCGAAGTCAAACGGGTATTGGAGCAGAAGGCGCTTCAAGTCACTAAACGTTTTACCTCTTTCGAGGTATATCAAAGATAACTCTGCTTCACAAGAGTTTAGCGCATAGCGCAGCGTAGCCTTGTAGCTTTGCCTACAAGGCGTTATAAAATGATAAAAAAGGATCGTAACCATGTCACAACTTTTCGAACCAAGTAGAGCTTTAAGCAAAGAAGCCAGAATTAAGAACATGTGTGAGTACAAGGAGCTTTGTATCCAAGCAGATGAGGATTTTGAAGGATACTGGGATAAGCTAGCACGTGAAAAAATTGAGTGGTTTAAGCCTTATGACAGAGTATTAAATGAAGATAATGCTCCGTTCTACAAATGGTTCGAAGGTGGCAAATTAAATGTTACACATCAATGCCTAGGGCGTCATCTAAAGAGTCGTAAAAACAAAGCGGCGATTATCTGGGAGGGTGAGGATGGCAAACGCCGTATTATTACCTATCTTCAACTCTTTTACCGTGTCAATCGTCTCGCCAATTTGATGCGCAATCAATTTGGCATCAAAAAAGGCGATCGTGTTGTCCTTTACATGCCAATGATCCCTGAAGCGGCATTTGCGATGCTTGCATGTGCGAAAATTGGTGCGATTCATTCCGTTGTTTTTGGTGGTTTTTCGGCTGAAGCTTTGCGTGATCGTGTTCAAGATGCGGAAGCAAAATTGGTTATTACTGCTGATGGTGCATTTCGTCGTGGTAAGCCTTACATGTTGAAGCCCGTTGTGGATGAAGCGCTCAGTGTTGGGTGTGAGTGTTGTGAAAAAGTATTGATCGTTCAGAGAAACTTTGAGGACATTGAGTATGTTCCAGGACGCGACTATGTTTACAATGAGATCATCATGAACGAATCTCAGTATTGTGAGCCTGAGTGGATGGACTCTGAAGACCCACTTTTCTTGCTTTATACTTCAGGCAGTACAGGTAAACCAAAGGGTGTGCAACACTCAAGTGCTGGTTACATCTTGTGGGCACAGTATACGATGGAGCATGTCTTTGACGTGAAAGAGAATGACACCTTTTGGTGTACCGCGGATGTTGGCTGGATTACAGGACATACGTACATTGTTTATGGACCGCTTGCAATGGGTGCCACGACCATTATGTATGAGGGTGTTCCAACCTTCCCAGACGTAGGCAGATGGTGGAGTATGATTGAAGAGCATCGTGTCAATCAGTTTTACACCGCGCCAACAGCGATTCGTTTGCTTCACAAAGAAGGAGCGGACGCACCATCTCGTTACGACCTAAGTTCACTTAAAGTGCTTGGAACCGTTGGTGAGCCGATCAACCCTGATGCGTGGATGTGGTACTATGAGCAAATCGGTGGTGGAAACTGCCCGATTGTCGATACATGGTGGCAAACAGAGACAGGTGGGCATATGATTACGCCACTTCCGGGGGCTACACCGATCAAGCCAGGGTCAGCAACTTTCCCACTTCCGGGCATTAAAGCAGAGATTATTGACGAGCATGGCAATCCAACACCTCGCGGTGAAAAAGGATTTTTATGTATCACCAAACCTTGGCCTTCAATGATTCGAGATATTTGGGGCGATAGTGACCGCTTCGTGAAGTCTTATTTTGGAGATTGTAAGAAAGACGGTAAACCGGTCTACTTCTCAGGTGATGGTGCGATGTACGACGATGATGGCTACATTATCATTACAGGACGCACCGATGATGTTATTAACGTTTCAGGTCATAGAATCGGAACAGCAGAGATCGAAGCCGTTCTTGGCAATCATGAGAACGTTGCGGAAGTGGCTGTTGTCGGCCGTCCTGATCCGATCAAAGGGGAGGGCATCTTCGCGTACATTGTTATCAAGGGAATGGATAGCATGAGTGAAGAGGTTTACATGATCCAAGAGCTCAACAAACTCATCATGAAAGAGATTGGTAATATCGCCAAACTCGATGCTATTCGTTTCGTTCCGGGGCTTCCAAAAACAAGAAGCGGTAAAATCATGCGAAGAATTTTACGCTCCATTGCAAAAAAAGAGCCAATTACGCAAGATATCTCAACACTTGAAGATCCAAGCATCGTTGAGAAAATCCAAAACCTTATCGAATTTTAGTTCTCCAAAGCGGTTACATGTAAAATGTGACCGCTTCTTTTCCAAACTAAATTACAGTGAAAATTTGCAGTTAAAATGTTATGATACGTGTCCTATTACTATCCATCAGAGGAACATAACATCATGGCAATGCATATTATTAATCAACCGCAAGATCAAACCAAAGCCGTCAATGACACCGTCAATTATCCAAACCTAGAAACGATGATAAGTGTCCCTTTAGGTATTGGAGAGTTTTACGAAGCATGTAAAGATTATCCTATTTTGTTTACTAAAAATCAAGAAGGCGATTGGCTTGCCATTGCGCTCCTTGGCTTTAACGATAAAAATGTTTATTTGGATGAGAATCGTCGCTTTAAAAAAGGTAAATATCTTCCCGCTTTCTTGAGACGCTATCCCTTTATTTTGGTTCAAAATGAGGGTAAAGAGAGCTTTTCTTTAGGTATTGAAGAGGAAGCTTTGGAAGCATTAAATGAATCCAATCAACAACGAGCTCTCTTTAAAGAGGATAAAACACCAACGGATTTGACGAAGAATACATTGGATTTTTTAGTACGTTTTCAAGGTGAGTTGCAAGCATGTAGCGCTTTTATTAAAGAGTTAGAATCATGGGGACTATTAGTCGAACAAAGTGCCAATCTTCTGGATGAAGAGGGCAAAACCCATACGATCAATGGATTTTTTACAATTAACGAAGAAAAACTCAGTCATCTCAGTGAAAAGAAACAGCTTGACATTTGCAAAAAAGGTGCAACACCTTTCATGACAGCCCATCTCATTTCACTCAGCAATATTAGACGATTAGGATTGTAGCAACGAGCTTTACATGTAAAGCTAAATGACTTTACATGTAAAGATTTTCTAACACTTCATTTGAACTTTTAGACCTATTGAATGGGCAATTATTGGCAATCCATCGCGTCATGCAATTTAACGAGGTTCTCTTTCATGATGTCAATATAACCAATCCCTTTTTTACTCTCCGCAATGGTAATATTCTCAACAGGTCTGAGCGCGTCTGTTTTAACATTCGCCTCTTTGGCGATGGATTTTGCGACTTTATCGCTGGCAAATTCTTCAAAAAAGATGGTATTGATCTTCTCTTTTTTGGTCAGATCAATCAACTGTGCAATCTGTTTTGGCGAAGGTTTGGTCTCAGGCGTCATGCCAGTGATGGAGTATTGGGTGATGCCATACTCTTGGGCTAAATACTCAAAAGCGTCGTGGTTGACAATGACTTTTTTGTTTTTACAACTTTTAAGCACTTCATAATCCGTTTTTAATGCTTCTAGCTTTACAAGATACGCCGCTAAATTGGCTTCATACAGTTTTGCATTTTCGGGGTCTTTGGTGCTGAGCAACGTTGCGACTTCTTTGGCGACATTCATGTAGTTATCAATGCTCAACCAGTAGTGTGGATCATAACTACCTTTGTGTTCATGCTCCGAATGTTTCATCTCGATGAGTTTGACTTTCTGGCTCATATCAATCGTTTTATCTTGAATTTTTAAAGAGCTAATGATCTTGGTACTCCATGTCTCAAACACGGGACTGCTGATGATGAAATAATCGCTCTTTGAAAGGGCAGCAATGTCTTTGGCTTTGGGCTCAAATTCATGCGCTTCAACGCCAAAGGGAACCAAGTTGGTAAGCTTGACTTTATCGCCTCCAATATTTTTGACAACATCGTAGAGTGGAAATATAGTTGTGGTGACCGATACATCTGCAAACATAGCCGAACTGAGGGCTGCTGCTAATGCAAATTTTTTTAACATACGTGACTCCTTCGTTTTAATACACAAAGCATAACATTATGCAACTGAGTTGCATATAAAAGAGTCACGTTAAAAAATTAATACTGTTTTTTCTTGCAGACAAGCGAAATCATAAAAAAGCACAAGAGCAAAACAACGATGGTCGCACCGCTAGGCAAAGAAGCATAGTAGGAAATAAACAGACCAAGAATGACCGATACGATCGATATAAAAATCGCATAAACCACGGAGTTTTTAAAGTTTTTACTAAATTGCATGGCAATAATGGCGGGTATAATCATCATCGCACCAATTAAAAGCGCTCCCACGATTTTAATCGAAACACTGATGACGACTGAAACCAAAGAGATGAGCATATAGTTTAAAAATGTGGTGTTGATGCCAGACGCTTTCGCACTCTCTTCATCAAATGCGATGTACAAAAAGCGTTGAAAATTGGCATACAACGTTACCGTACAGACCAATCCTAAAAGCATGATAATCATAATATCCGTGTCATCGATCGCAACGATTGAGCCAAAGAGATAGTCAAATAACGAGGTATTAAATGACGCGGAAGCCGATACGATGATGATGGCAAGCGCTAAAGAACCCGATAAAAAGATAGAGAGGATCGAGTCGGAGTAGAGTTTATTATTTTGCCTTAAATACTCAATGATCCATGAAGCGACAAGGGTAAAAGCGATGGAGCTGTAACTCGGTGCAATGGAGGTTAAAAAACCAATCGCCACGCCAAGGAGCGAAATATGGGCAAGTGCATCTGAGAGCATAGAAAAGCGTTTGACGACCACAAACATACCAAGAGAAGAGGCAATGGCGGCGATTAAGGTGCCTGCTAAAAAGGCTTTGAGCATAAATGTGTATTGAAAAATTTCCATATCAATCCTTAATGATGGTGACAAACCATGTGTGCATCGACGCCATAGAGCTGATTTAACTGTTCTGAGTGGTAGATTTGGCGCGGGTCATGGCACGCTAAGAGTGTTTGGTTGATGCATAAAACTTTGTTGATGTCATCGACAATGACACCCAAATCATGGGTAATAAAAAGAATTGTAATGTTCTCTTTGACATTTAAATCTTTCAAAAGCGCATAAAAATTGATTTGTGATTGCTTATCAACGCCCGTGTTGGGTTCATCAAGAATGAGGATTTGTGGGTTGTTGACCAGCGCTTTGGCGATCATGACGCGTTGGCGTTGTCCGCCTGAGAGTTCACTGATTTTGGCATCTTTTAAATCTTCGATATTCATCTTGATTAAAGCGCGATCAATGATTTCCAAATCGCTGCGATTGATTCTTGCAAAAAGAGATTTATTGGCGATGAGCCCTAGTTTGACAACCTCATGAACGCTAATGGGAAAATTTTCATCCAATTTTGAGATACCTTGCGAAACATAGCCTATCTTTTTCAAAGCACTTAAGGTGGGTGTTTTTCCAAACAGTTTGATTGTGCCACTGTCGTAGGGAATAAGCCCAAGGATAAGTTTAACGAGCGTACTTTTCCCTCCACCATTAGGTCCAATAATAGCGGCATAATCACCCCGTCTAATCTCAAACGTCACATTTTGAATAATGGTTTTAAAGTTTAAATTTTTTGCTTCAATGACATTGTCTTTAAAGTTTTTTAATACCACGGTGTACCTTTTTTGAGCCAAGTATCTTAGGTATTCTTGCCTCAATGGAAAATGGTAAGAAGTGTACCATGATGCAACTAAGTCGTACGTAAAAATTTTGAATTTGTTTGAGAAGCTGAGAGTAGGCGTTTACATGTAAGCTTAAAGGGCTTTACATGTAAACAGAAAATTCTTATTAATGGGGTGCATTTTCACACTCATACGTTGCGGCAACCCCTTGTGTGACAAATCGTACTCCCATATCGTAAGCTTTTTCGCAATCTATTGGGAATATTTCTTTGCGTCTTTTCGCTTTGAGTGGTTCACTAAAAGCGGTTACTTCGTATTTTGAGTAGTCTTTAAATTGATAAGTATCAGTGACATAGAGTGCTTCAGAAGAGCCAAAAATACTGCCAAGTCTTTTTTCAAGACCTTTGAGTGCTTCAACATAGCCCCATTCTTTCATTCTTTTTTCATCTAAATTCATCGTATACATCAAACCGATGGGGATTTTTCGAGGGAAGAGGGAGGAGTAATTGGCATCGTAAAGGGTGTATTGAAAGGCTAAACGCTCTATAAAAGAGCGCATCATCCCCGTAATATTTCCAAAGTAAATGGGTGAGCCTAAGAGAATGGCATCGGCATCTCGCAGTTTTTCTAAAAGCGGCTGAAGATCATCTTTGTGGGCGCATTTCCCGTATGATTTTCCACCTGTTAGTTTACATGCAAAACAGCTCACGCATCCTTTGTAATTCAAATCATAAAGATGTATGAGTTCCGTTTGAGCACCTTGTGAGTCCGCCCCTTTTAGGGCATGTTTCAGTAAGGTTGCTGTGTTGGCATTTTTTCGGGGACTTCCATTGATGGCTACAATTTTCATATATTTATTCCTTGTTGTTATTTTGATAAAATATTCGCTGTTTACATTAACGGTGAAATAGATGTTGGTAACGCTATCATATTTGTAGCCATTATAATCTCTTCAGGGGCACCTTTTGGTGGCCAAATTCCTTTTTGATATAATTCTTGTCTCACATTAAGTCTGAATTCAAAACTTTTATACGCTATGATATGGACTATCCGAGCGGGTCCATCTAAGGCATACATTGCTATGATTACAGGTGATATTTTTTGCCGTGCGGGCAACGCTTTTTCCCAGGCATCTATGCTTTTTTTAATACCCCCTACCGCCAACTGATACTCTCTGAATTCATATATTGGCCCCAATTGACCAGTTTTTATTGGAGGCATAAAAGGAAATGGCATAAAGGACTCGATCTTAAATCCTTTTATTAAAATATCACTTATACCAAATGGATTATTATTGAATAAGAATTTCTCCCTTTCTTCCATCAGCTCTCCTACAGTACCAAATTCCCGTAATATAAGCAAACAATCAGGCCCAATAGGACCAATTTCGACTTTCCAACATCCCAATAATCTTCCATGACTTTGTGATGTCTTTTTATAGTTTAAAATACTTTCTACAGCTTTGTTTGTTCCCCAAAGATGAAGATGCATAGTTGTCAGTTCATAAACCATCTTTTCTTCCTTCCGATAATTTTTTGATCTCTTATAGATAGTAATATGCATTTGTTTACTCATGGTAAAAAATTTATATTATCATCTCCCTATTTCACAATGTCCCTTTAATAGAATTATAGAACAATATACAACTTAAGTATAGAATGAACTTTTTAGTTATATACTAACTAAAAGGGAAGTAATGGAGAAAACAGTGCAAAATTTTGGTGATAAATACGAAAAATGCCCAATGTATTATACGATGTCGATTCTTGAGGGAAAATGGAAGTGGATTATCCTGTGGGAAATTAGCAGAGCCGGTGTCATAAGATACAATCGATTAAGAGAGTTACTCAAACCGATTGCCCATAAGACATTGAGCCAACAACTCAAAGAGCTGGAGAGCAATAATATTATTCACAGAGAACAGTACAATGAAGTTCCACCCAAAGTAGAATATTCGCTCACCAAAGAGGGAGAATCTGTCATCCCCATTCTAAGTTTGATGTATCAATGGGGAAAAGAGCATAGGGTAGAGGGTGAAGTATTGGATGATGGGTCGTGTATGAATGCGTAAAGAAGTAAATCTTACATGTAAAGATTTATTTCTTTACATGTAAGGATTTTTTAGGAGACTAATGCCGCGTGGATCAGTGTTTCGTCTTGTTCAAAATGAATCGTACAGTTACTTTTAATACCAATCTCTTCAATACTCTTTTCGTAGTTTCGATCTCTGTTTTCGCCTTTGATGGAGATTGAAAAAATAGGGTATTTTTTACTATTAAAACGAATATATTCACCTGTAATAAGCGCTAAGCGTGTAGTGATAACGGGTGAGTTGATATGTGATTGGTAAACTTTGGTCAGCAGTTTCATAAAGTCTTCGACTTTGAGACGAACGTCAGGGAATGTTGGATCAAATTCTTTTTTAAACTTGATATTGGCGTTGGTCGAAGAAGCACTGATACAAAGATCTAGCAGTGCATAGATGTTGACACTTTCACCATATTCTTCAACATTAGCAAATTTCTTTGTTGCGCTTTTATACAGCTTGATACCAATGGATGTCTCATCATCATAACCTACCGTAATAGCATAGAACTTGTACGAACTAAACGAGATATCTACGATGGTTGTTTTAAACCCATAGGTCATACTCGCATAGGTTTGGGCAATATCAAAGATTTTTTTATGATTCACCTCACCAAGAAGGTATTGTGCTTCTTGGTTGAGGGAAATAATCTTACCCGTATTGTCAAAAACAATAAAAGGATTGTAGTCGTGTTCAATCCACGCTTCTGCAAAACTACTCATTGCTTAGCTCTCGATATAGTTTTTAAGTTTTCGTCCAACTTTTGGATGTTTCAATTTTTTAATCGCAGAGCTTTCGATTTGACGAACACGCTCACGTGTAACGTTAAGCTCTTTACCGATCTCTTCAAGCGTGCGATCGCTCTCATCGTGCATCAAACCAAAACGCATACGAATAACCGCTTTTTCACGATCATTGAGTTGATCAAGCACTTCATCAATTTGATCTTTAAGATCTGATTTTAGAATGTAATCAATCGGTGCAATAGAAGTTTTATCTTCAACGAAATCACCAAATTTACCATCATCTTCATTACCAATAGGGGCTTCCAACGAAATAGGCTCTTTCGTGATTTTAATGACGTTTTTGACTTTATCCGCACTCAAACCAACTTCTAAAGCAATCGTTTCGATGTCAGGCTCTTTTCCCTCTTCTTGAAGGTGTTTACGAATGATTTTGTTGATACGGTTGATCGTCTCGATCATGTGGATCGGAATACGAATCGTACGCGCTTGATCGGCAATAGCACGTGAAATGGCTTGACGAATCCACCATGTCGCATAGGTCGAAAACTTGTAACCTTTTTTGTACTCAAATTTATCAACGGCTTTCATCAGACCGATGTTACCTTCTTGAATCAAATCCAAGAAGGGCAAGCCTCTGTTGGTGTAACGTTTGGCGATAGATACAACCAGACGAAGGTTACTTTTTGCCATACGGGTTTTAGACTCATCGGCGATTTTTTTACCCCGTTTGATCTGCTCAAGAACCTCTTTAAGTTTTTCAGGATCAAGATCAAACCCTTGTTTACTCGCTTCCTTGGTTTGGAACAGTTTTTTGATCTCCATGTAAGTAGAAACCATCGTGGCTTCTGGTACCATTGTGGTAATGTCTTCTTTGGTTAGATCAACAATATTCACAAGAAGTTTGACGTGATTTTCTCTCAGTGTATCATTAAAAAGTGGTAAACGATACTCTAAACGTTTAAGCTCTTTATCGAATTCAAAGTCACTTTTAAGCGCTGTTTCCATAGATTTGACAAGCTCATTAATCAACTTACTTGTAGGTCCTAGATCCATAAGTGCATCTTTAAGAAGTTTCTTTTTATACGCAAGTCCTAGATCGTAGTTCATCATCTCTTCAGGATCTTCAAGGTTTTCTTCCGGTGGTCTGGTAAGACTTTTGAGCCAATCTTTTTTCGCTTTTTCTAACGATTTGAAGCTCTCAATAACTTTTTCAGTTCGTGTGTTGTCTTTTTTAGAGAAGGTCTTTTTCTCTTCGCCTTCTTCACCTTCTTCATCGTCAAATTCATCTTCTTCGCTATCATCATCCGTGTCGTCTTCAAAAGTTTTGAAAAGCTCTTTTACACGACGTTCACGGTTAATCAGCGCTTCTTTATAGTCTAAAATAAAGTCGATAAGGTAAGGAACGGAGCAGAATGCATCGATGATGATATCTTCACCAAATTCAATTTTTTTGCTGATGTCGATCTCTTCATCTTTGGTTAAAAGTGAGATTTGTCCCATTTCGCGAAGGTACATTCTCACAGGACTATCACTGCGTGACCACTCTAAAAGTTCTTTTTCGCTGGCAAGGTCAAACTCTTCTTCTAGGGCTTCATCTTGGAGTTTTTGACGCTCTTCTTCTCTTTTTCGTGCTTCTTCTTTGTTGCGCATTTTGGCAATTTCAGCAGAAGAAATTAAGGTAACTTTGTATTTTTCTAAAAGACTCATCAACTTTTTGACATTTGCAGGTGTTGGAGGTTTTACAAAAAGATCCATAACATTTTCGTAAGTAACATGTGCTTTTTCATTTTCTGCAAAAAGTTCTTCTAATGCGGTATAGAGTTCTTTTGAAGCCATAAGTGTAACTCTCCTTGAGTAAGGTGTGTGGAGGTAGGAATTTCTAAATTTCTTAATAAAAGATGTGGATTATACCGAGTTTTTTTTTAAATAGTATTAAAAGGGTAATTTTTTCAAAATGGAACGGGAGTTGCTTAAGTAGTGCATGATTCTAAATACTAGTGGGAAAAACGATGCAAAATAGCTACTATGGCGTTACCGGAGCAATGGTTACTCAGTTTAATAGGCTGGATGTCATCTCTAATAACCTTGCCAACTTAAATACCACAGCGTATAAACGTGATGATGTGGTTGTAGGTGATTTTAAAAGAATTTTTCAAGAATATAAAGATGAGATGCCACTTAAGGACAATACGAAAGAAGCAAGTAAATTTATGAATGCTTCCGTTGTCAGAGTCCCCCAGATCGTTGAGCAGTATACGAAATACGATCAAGGTGGTGTTAAAAATACAGGCAATCCTTTGGATTTTGCACTTAAACGGGAAGATGCTTTTTTTATGGTTGAAACTCCCAATGGCATTCGTTTAACGCAAAATGGCTCTTTTTCTATCAATAATGATGGTGTCTTAACCACCAAAGAGGGTTATCCTGTTTTGCCTTCGACGTATTTCCAAAACAAACAGTACATTACCATTCCAGAAGACGGTGAACTTCGTGTTGATCAGAGTGGTGGCGTTTATAATCGTGAAGATCAGTTGGGAAGTTTGTACATTGTTCAAAGTGATGATGTTAAATCATTGCTCAAAGAGGGTAATAACCTCTACAAATTTAAAAGCACTGATGAATTAACACAACTTGGAGAGGGCAATTTAGTAACACAAGGCTTTTTGGAAACCAGTAATATTAATCCAGTCAGTGAGATGGTAGGTTTGATTGAAACCAATAGGCTTGTCGATATGTATCAAAAAGTGATGAAATCACATATGAACGATCTCAACACCGAAGCAATTTCTAAACTTGCATCAACAAAAGCATAAATTAGGTAAGGAATAACGCATGATCAGATCACTTTATACAGCCGCTACGGGTATGATCGCTCAACAAACACAGATCGATACTACTTCAAACAATATTTCAAACGTTAATACGATTGGTTATAAAAAACAACGTGCTGAGTTTGCGGATTTGATGTATCAAACCATGACGTATGCTGGAACTTCAACCAGCGGTACAACGGTTTCACCAACAGGCATTGAAGTGGGACTGGGTGTTCGTCCTACAGCGATTGCCAAGATGTTTACGCAAGGTAACTTTAAAGAGACCGGCAATTCATTAGATATGGCGATTACGGGAAATGGTTTTTTCCAAATTTTGCTTCCCGATGGAACAACAGGCTATACCCGCAATGGTTCATTTAAACTCGATGCCGATGGCAATGTCATCAACAGCGATGGGTATCAAATGATTCCACAACTGGTTATTCCTGCCGATGCAACGCAGATTACGATTGGTGTGGATGGTATGGTTTCTGTGCTTCAAGCAGGACAAACCGCAACACAACAAATTGGTCAAATTGAGCTTGCAAACTTCATCAATCCAGCGGGTCTTCACTCTTTGGGGGATAACAATTACATCAATACTAATGCTTCAGGCGATCCTATTGTGAGCAATCCAGGCCTTAATGGTCTTGGACAAACCAGACAGAACTTTGTTGAGATGAGTAATGTTCAGTTGGTGGAAGAGATGACCGATCTTATTACGGGTCAACGTGCGTATGAAGCGAACTCAAAAGCGATTACGACGAGTGATCAAATGCTGCAAACCGTTAATGCTCTCAAAACGTGATTTGAGGTCATTATGCTTTTCTTGCTCCCCATTCTGATCTTGGTCGCGCTGGTTGTCGCGATCGATCAGATCTATTTTAGCGATGTCAAACCCAATGATACAGCTTCTAAAAAAGAGTTGCATCAAAAAGCCAGTGATAACAACGCAACACAGAAATATTTAGATCGCTATATCAAAAAATAGTCTATTTTATGGCGCTGCCTCCTTTGAGGCAGAATACTTTACATGTAAAAGAAAACGAATGAATTTTTTGGCAATTTTTAAACTCACCATCCCGGTGATGATGGGCTATATACCTCTTGGAATGGCATTTGGACTGTTACTGTCTAAACTTTTAATTCCGTGGTATTATGCTTTTTTTATGAGTGTTTTTATCTTCGCAGGTTCGGGGCAGTTTTTAGCGCTCACGCTTTTTGCCTCACAAGCAACCATTCTTGAAATCGGCATTGCCACTTTTTTGCTGAACCTTCGCCATACGTTTTATGGGCTTTCAATGATTTCAACCTTTAAAGCGTTTTCATGGAAAAAACATTACCTCATTTTTGGACTCACGGATGAGACGTTTGCACTGTTAAAAACCAGTGAAGTCCCTGAAGAAAATCGTGAACGTGCGTACCTTTGGATTACCTTTTTAAATCAATGTTATTGGATTGTTGGCAGTGTCGTAGGTGCGGTACTTGGCAATATTTTACCGTTTAATTACAAAGGCATTGAGTTTTCGCTGACGGCACTGTTTGTGGTGCTTTCCATTGAGCTATACAAAAAAAATAGATTGCATAAGCCTTTCTTTGTGGCTCTGATTATTGGGCTGTTTGGCATGATTTTATTTCCACCACAAAAGATGCTCATTTTATCGCTATGTGCGGCAGCATTTGTGTTAATCGTGTTTAAGAGGAGTATGGAAAATGGAAAGTAGTTACATCATTGGAAGCATCATTGTAGCAGCCCTTGCGACCTATGCGACACGCATCATTCCTTTCTTGCTTTTCCGTACACGTGAGCCTTCACCACTCATTAAGTACATTGAACTCAATATGCCGCTTATGATTATGGTGATTTTGGTGTTTTACGCGCTTAAAGATGTGAAGTGGGAAAGTTATCCTTATGGTTTGGCAGAAATCATCGGTGTATGTGTTGCAATCGCTTTACATGTAAAGTTTAAAAACGCCCTTTTGAGCATTTTTATCGCAACACTCACGTATATGGTTTTAATTCAAAATGTCTTTTAAACGCTTTCATCGTTGGATTTAGAATAGCTAAACCTTCACGAATCCGCCTCGAAATTCTTTAAAATTCAGTCTGAATAGCTATGGTTAAGCTTTTTTGACAAATTCCGATTTGAGTCCCATAGCGCCAATGCCTTCAACTTTACAGTCAAGGTTATGGTCGCTCTCATAGTTCAAGCGAATATTTTTCACTTTGGTACCACCTTTAATGACGGCCGATGAGCCTTTAAGTTTCAAGTCCTTAATGACAACAACGGTGTCGCCATCTGCTAAGATAGTACCATGTGCATCTTTAATGACAGTAACACTCTCTTCACTGGTTGTGCCATTTTTAGGCCATTCATGGGCACATTCAGGACAGATGATCATATCGCCATCTTCATAGGTATATTCACAGTTACATTTAGGGCAGGCAGGTAGTTGCATCGTATTCTCGCTTCATTATTAGAATTTTTCTGCCTCGAAAGAGGCTATTTTTTCAAAGAAACATCGGGTTGGAGCCCTTGTTTTGTGCCACAGTGGCTTAGCGTAGGCTTTTAGGCTTTGCCTAAAAGACGTGATACAAGAGTTCTTGTAGAGCTCTTGTGAAGATAAGTATGCCAAAACTCGCCTCAAAAGAAGCTAAACAGTTCTTAGCGTCTTAATAGAAAGGGAAATTCGCGGTCTCTTTCATAGCGTTTGACTTTTTCGTCATAGCGATCAATAGCGGTAACCATATCGCGGGCAAATTCATAATTGATAATATAATCTCTTTGGTTTACATGTAATGTTTGCATTCCCTGCAAGCCTGCATTGTACATGAGGGCATCTTTGATCGTTTCAGCATTACCATTGGTAAGGCGGCGAAGGTCATGTCCGAGTCCTGTTACCCACAAATCCATAAATTCGACCCGAAATGGCAAGACTTTGCCCCATGTACGTTCAACAAGAACAGCATCTTTCAGTGAAAATTCATGGAATATAATCGTATCTTGGTCTGGATTATACACAGCAATAATTTGATCTGGCTTGGGTTGAAGAATAGGATTAATGGATGCCAAGTTTACCTCTTTTGGGGCACAGCCACTGAGCAAAAATGTTGCAAGCAGAAGGAGGGTCGTCATAAGTGTACGCATAAAAAATCCTTACATGTAAAAACAAGATATGCTATTGTACATTAGAAATGTTAACGAGGATTGAAGATTAAGAAGCCCCCTCTAAAGGGCTTCTTAAAAATTATAGGGCAAAGAGGTCGCTAAATTCATTGAAATGCATAGCCTCTAGGCTTGCTTGATTCTCACATACACGCTCTATCGTTGCGCACTGTTTGGGACTAAGTCTTCCTAATAGATTGTGCTTGAATTTAGAGATCAAAAGCGGAATTCCATCTTTTCGTCTTCGTTTATGCCCTATGGGGTACTCGACTTCGACTTTTTCGCTTTGTGTGCCATCTTTATAAAAAATTTGCACGGCATTGGCGATGGAGCGTTTATCGGCCTCAAGGTACTCTTTGGTGTAGCGAGGATCGACGACCACTTCCATTTTATCTCTTAGCTGATCGACACGAGGGTCATTGGCAAACGCATCTTCATAATGTTCCGCTACTAATGTCCCATGAATCAGTGGAATCGCCACCATATACTGAATGCAGTGGTCACGATCGGCTGGGTTGGCAAGAGGGCCTACTTTGTTGATAATGCGATGTCCTGACTCTTGCGTCGTAATCACAATGCTTTCAATTTTATCGAGTTTATCTTTGACTTCATTGTGCAATTTTACGGCACATTCAACCGCTGTTTGGGCATGAAATTCGGCAGGGAAGCTGATTTTAAACAGCACTTGCTCCATCACATAGCTTCCAAACGGTTGAGGAATGGTGAGTTTTTTGCCGCCCATCTTAACATCTTCGTAGCCCCAAAATTTTGCACTTAGCGCTGAGGGATAGCCCATTTCCCCAGCAAGTGCTTTAAGCGCTAAATTCACCCCTCGACTGCTTGCATCGCCTGCCGCCCATGATTTACGCGAACCTGTGTTAGGGGCATGACGGTAACAACGAAGTGCGCCACCATCAATCCACGCATGCGAAACCGCATTGCGAATCTCTTCAAAACTTCCTCCTAGCATTGCCGCAGCTACTGCCGTAGAAGCGACACGCACTAAAAGCACGTGATCCATTCCCTCTTTATTGAAACAGTTTTCAAGCGCCAAGATGCCTTGAATCTCATGTGCTTTGATCATTGCGGTTAAAATGTCTTTGACTTTAAGGGGGGCTTTCCCTTCACTGATATTGCGACGGCTGATGTAATCGCCCACCGCCCAAATAGCGCCTAAGTTGTCGCTTGGATGTCCCCATTCCGCCGCTAACCATGTGTCATTAAAATCAAGCCATCGCACCATTGCTCCGACGTTAAATGCGGCGCGCTCTGGGTCAAGTTGGTACGAAGTACCTGGCACTTTTGCACCCAAGTGAGGCATAGAAGCTCCTGGCACGACAGGGCCTAAGAGTTTAGTACACTGCGGAAATTTAAGCGCGAGCAGTCCGCATCCTAGCGTATCCATCAAACAATAACGCGCCGTCTCATACGCATCATCGCTTTTGATGACAAACTCTGAAGCATAACGTGCAATATCCGTTAAAAGTGGGTCAAACTCAGGTCTTTTGGTATCTAAAATACCCATATCTGTACTCATACGATTCCTTTAATTATCTATTTTTAATATCAACATAGGCACGATTTTCTGGTCCTATGTACTCTGAACTTGGGCGAATCAGTTTGTTATCCCCTCGTTGTTCGACCACGTGCGCTGCCCAACCAGCGGTTCGGCTCATGACAAAAATCGGGGTGAAATACGCTGTTGGAATGCCCATAAAATGGTAGGTTGATGCACTGTAAAAATCAAGATTTGGGAAGAGTTTTTTCTCATCCCACATGACTTTTTCAATGGCTTCGGAAATGGGGAAGATGGTGCTGTTGCCCACATCATCGGCAAGTTTGCGTGACCACTCTTTGATGACAATGTTACGTGGGTCATTACTGACATACACACGATGTCCAAAGCCCATGATTTTAGCTTTGGCTTCCAATTTTGCGTGAATACCGCTAGTCGCTTGAGACGCTGAGGTGTACTCAGAGATAAGCTCCATTGCCGCTTCGTTTGCTCCACCGTGTAAAGGACCCCTTAGAACACCAATCGCCGCGGTGATCGCTGAGTAAATATCAGAAAGTGTTGATGCGCCAATGCGTGCCGCAAACGTGGAAGCGTTAAACTCATGCTCAGCATAAAGAATTAAGGAAACGTGCATCGCTTTGATCCACAGTTCGCTCGGTTGTTTATTGTGGAGTTTCTCTAAAAAATAACCACCGATGGTATCTTGTGTGCTATTCGTATCGATCTCTTTGCCATTGATATGGTAGTGATGCCAATAGAGTAAAATGGAGGGGAAAATGCCCATCAATCGTGTTATCTTAGCATCTTGGTCGCTAAAATTATCGGCTTCTGGCTCCAAACAGCCGAGTGCTGAACAGCCTGTACGCATGATGTCCATCGGATGAGCATTTTTAGGCAAATTTTTAAGCACAATCTTAAGCGCCTCAGGTAGGGCACGTGCTTTGATGAGTTCTTTTTTATAGGCATCAAGTTCACTTTGTGTAGGCAAAATGCCCTTAGTTAAAAGGTACGATACCTCTTCAAACGTTGCGTTTTGAGCCAGATCGTAAATGTCATAGCCTCGATAATTGAGCCCATGCCCTGTTCCTACGGTACAAATTGCTGAACGCCCCGCCACAATTCCCGCAAGACCACCCGTTTTTTTTGTCTCTTTTGCTTGCATTTTTTATCCTTTATCATTTTACACGGAAAAGAAACAAAGCTCCTTTTCCTACGTTAGCCACTAAGGCGCTAAAGCTTGCCAACGGTGTTGGCAGAAATGTTTACATGTAAACGGTTATTTTTTATCTTTACATGTAAACAGTGCGTCAATCTTCTCTTCAAAGGCGTGGTAGTTCAACATATCGTAAAGCTCCGTGCGCGTTTGCATCAGAGGGATCGAATTTTTCTGGCTGCCATTTTTCAAGATGTCTTTAAAGACCGTCAATGCGGCTTGATTCATCGCGCGAAACCCTGAGAGTGGGTAGAGCACCATAGCGATGCCAACGGATTCTAACTCTTTACATGTAAAGTACGGGGTTTGTCCAAATTCGGTGATGTTGGCAAGCACAGGCACTTTAATAATCTTGGTAAATTGTTTGTATTCTTCGAGGGTATGGATCGCTTCGGCAAAGATCATATCAGCCCCTGCTTCAACATACGCTTGAGCACGTTCAAGTGCCGCTGCTTGACCTTCCATAGCATGTGCGTCGGTGCGTGCCATGACGACAAATTCATCATCGATTTTGCCATCCATGGCTGCTTTGATGCGGTCACACATCTCTTCTTTGCTGACAAGTTCTTTGTTTGGGCGATGACCACAGCGTTTTTGTGCCACTTGGTCTTCGATGTGACAGGCCGCCGCACCTGCACGGGTCAACTCTTTAACGGTACGAGCGATATTAAAAGCGCCTCCCCAACCTGTATCGGCATCAACTAAAAGGGGCAATGAACTTGCACTCGTAATGCGCCTGACATCAATGCAGACATCTTCTAAGTTTGTCATACCAAGATCGGGTAGTCCAATGCTTGCATTGGCAACACCTGCACCGCTGAGGTAGAGCGCCTTATGCCCGACACGCTCTGCTTGCATCGCGCTGTAGGCGTTGATAACGCCGACAATTTGAAGCGGATGGTTTTCATTGACCGCTTTTCTAAAGAGTGAACCTGCACTGACCATACTCATTTTTTTCCTTTTTTAGGGATGGGGTATCCCAGTTTTTCGATTGATTGTTGAATGCCAACTAAGACACTTTCGTCTTCAATGGTGGAGGGCATACTCCACTCTTTACCATCGACCATTGAACGCATCGTGGCTCGTAAAATCTTACCGCTACGGGTTTTAGGAAGTTTTTCAATGACGGTAGCAAGCTTAAGTCCTGCCACTGCACCAATCTCTTCACGCACCAGTTGTATAACGCCATCCGCGATGGAGCGATTGTCACGTTCGATACCATCTTTGAGCACCACAAATGCCATTGGCACTTCGCCTTTAAGTTCATCATCCACACCAATGACTGCACACTCTGCCACATCAGGATGTTTTGAGATGACTTCTTCCATCTCTCCCGTGGAGAGTCTATGTCCTGCAACATTAATGACACCATCCATTCGTCCCATAACCCACACATAGCCGTCTTCATCGATGTAGCCGCTATCGCCTGTGAGGTAGTAGCCAGGGTAGAAATTGAGGTACGATTTTTTATAGCGTTGATCGTCCGACCAAATGCTCATCAAGCAGGAAGGCGGAAGTGGGAGTTTGAGCACCAAGTTGCCCAGTTGATTCGGTTTACACTCATTGCCTTGTTCATCCAAGACTTTGAGGTTAAATCCCGGCATGGGTTTAGTGGGTGATCCTGCTTTAATAGGCATTGGGTCAAGTCCCATAGGATTAGCGGCGATTGCCCAACCCGTTTCGGTTTGCCACCAGTGATCAATCGCTGGTTTATTGGTGATTTTAGTGATCCATTCTAGCGTATCGCTGTCACAGCGCTCGCCCGCTAAAAAGATGCTTTTGAGTGCGCTTAAGTCATACTTTTTGACCCATTCACCTTTGCTATCTTCTTTTTTAATGGCACGAAATGCAGTAGGAGCAGCAAAAAGTATATTGACTTTGTACTCATCGCAGACTCTCCAAAACGCCCCTGGATTTGGCGTTCGTACAGGTTTTCCTTCATAAACAATAGTCGTACATCCGTTCATCAAAGGACCATAGACGATGTAAGAGTGTCCCACAACCCAACCCACATCACTGGCTGCCCAAAACACATCGCCTGGTTTAGCGTTATAGACATTATCCATCGACCATTTCATTGCAACCGAATGACCGCCATTAGAGCGAATAACGCCTTTAGGTTTGCCTGTCGTTCCTGAAGTGTAGAGAATGTAGAGAGGATCAGTTGCGTCAACTGGCACGCACTCAACCAAGCCCGCTTTTTCCTCTTCGACTTCCCAGTCAATGTCACGCCACGGAAGCATATTGGCGCGCTCTTGCGGGCGTTGCCAAATCAGGCAGGTGGTTGGTTTGTGTGTGGATTGTTTGATGGCTTCATCCAAAAGAGGTTTGTATTTGATCAGCTTGCTGATCTCAATACCGCATGAGGCACTAATGATGACACGAGGTTTGGCATCATCAATGCGCGTGGCGAGTTCGTGCGCCGCAAATCCACCAAAGACAACGGAGTGAATGGCTCCGATGCGGGCACACGCTAACATCGCAATGACCGCTTCTGGGATCATCGGCATATAGATGACGACACGATCGCCTTTGACGACACCTTTGTTGACTAAGATCGACGCCGTTTTCGAGACTCTTTGGCGAAGTTCTCTGTACGTATAGGTTCGCTTGGTATCGGTGACGGGTGAGTCGTAGATGATCGCCAGTTGGTCGCCTCTGCCGTTGTCAATGTGTAAATCCAGCGCATTGTAACAGCTGTTCATACATCCGCCAACAAACCATCTATAGTGGTTATCGACGACATCTAAGACTTTGTCCCATTGGTGATACCAATGCACTTTTGTCGCCGCTTGTGCCCAAAATTTTTCGGGATTTTCAATAGACTCTTTATAAGTTGACTCATACTTCGATGACACGTGGATCTCCTGTAGTACAAATTTTGAACAATTATATAACGACTTAAGGTTTAATTCAGTGTACTAGTTTTGATTTTTTAATGCAATTTTCAGACATAGATGATAGACTCGTACAGTTTTTATACAAAATGTATCAAAAAAGTACCAAGGTGGGCTCTATGTACGATAATGCTATTGAGAAAATAGTTGCGATTTACAACCGTTCGGGTCTCAGTATTTCCAAGTTTGCTGCCATCATCAATAAAGACCGTCGTACCCTTACGGCGTGGATCGACAAGCTCGTCACCAAAGAGCCTTCCCATGAGGTGAAAGTTTCCATCTCTAAATTCTTTCGCTATCCTCAGACTATTTGGGAAAAAGAGTGCAATGGTGTTGATTTTGAAGATATGTTGGAACATGTTCCCAAAGATGAAATACGCATTATCGATCAAGGTTATGAGGGTGGACTTCGGTATATCTTAGATAAAGAGGCGCAAGATCGTTTTGTGATTCATCCACAGTTTCCTGGACCTGCATATAGGGATAAAGTAGTTCCTACGCCCTATAAACGAGTGATTTCAGCCGAAGCGGTGGAGCTAAAAAAATTGCGCTATGATCAGATTTCAAACTATGCGTTTGAATCTACCGAGTGGTATTCCATCGAATCGTTGTTGCGTTTTGCGTTTTCGCGTATCGGAAATTTTTACACAAAGAGTGAAAAAATACAGATTTTGGAGTTGATGCATGATACGTTTTATGACAACTACAACAAAAGTCTCTACTTTTTTGACTCGCACTCGACCAAGATTTATGGCATGGATACGGCTTACTTTTCGATTAATGTCAAACAAAATTTTATGTTTTTTAAAATGCCGATTGACTCTTTAATTGTGGAAATTCAAAACAAAAAATTGATTTACCGCATGCATCGCTATTTTACCTCTGCTTCCCAAGCACCAGCGCACATTTCACGGACGGATGCTGCTAAAATTTTGCGTATCATTAAAGGAGCAATCGTTTCGGATAAAACACTCATAGAGTGTTACTATGACATCGAAAAGCAAACACCGTATGGAGCTCTGTTTTTAAACAATATTTCTCCGTTTGAGCCGCGAGCTGATCTTCTCTAAATCTTTACATGTAAAGAAAGTGTAAAGTAAAAGTCAATCCTAAATTGACACTGTTATTCTAAAATTTCGGTATCAATTTAGGAGTTAGCCATGAAAAAAATAATCTGTCTGATAGTGTTATCACTCTCGTTGCTGAATGCCAAAGCGTTTAATGCGCCGATGCAAACCTACATGAACGAATTAAGCGCGGAAGCAAAGGCGCAAGAGCCAAATTTTACGGGCTTTGATGCCTCGCGTGGTGAGAAACTTTTTTTCTCTAAACACACGGGCAAAAAAGGAGGCGAGATGAGTTGTACTTCGTGCCATACCAACAACCTCAAAAATGGCGGGCAAAATGTTAACACGAACAAGCCAATTACCGCTCTTGCCCCTTCAGTAAATGCAACTAGGCTCACGGATGTTGCTGAGGTGCAAAAGTGGCTGAGACGCAATTTTAACGATGTGTTTGCGCGTGAGGGGACTGCGCTTGAAAAAGGTGATGTACTCACGTATATCATCAACCAATAAGGAGAATGAAGATGAAAAAAATAGCTTTAACATTAGCACTTGGACTTACTTTTGCGTTTGCGGGGAGTGTTGTGCCAGTGAATAATGCGCTGTATCAAAAAGAGTGTGCGAGTTGCCACTTTGGTTATCAGCCCGCACTTTTAAATAAAACTTCATGGGAAAAAGTGATGGGAAATCTGAGTGATCACTTCGGAACGGATGCCTCTTTGGGCAAGGCGGAGCATGATCAGATTTTAGCGTATCTGATAAGTAATGCAGGAAGTGGTAAAATAGCGGCGAACAATACTTCAATGCGTATTACCGAGTCGCCTAAGTTTATCAAAGAGCACCGCGAAGTGCCTGCGCGGCTGATAAAGCAAAAAGAGGTTGGTTCACTATCAAATTGTAGCGCCTGCCATACATTGGCCGATCAAGGTAACTATTCGGAACGCGCTATTAAAATACCAAATTACGGGAGATGGGAATGAAAAAGATTTTAGTATGGGGGCTGTATACCAGAGTCTCACATGTTCTCTTAATGGTTATGATGCTCGCGGTTTTCTTAACGCCTGAAGTCAAACGATTATTAACATTACATGTAGCGCTTGGCTACACATTAGCCTTACTGTTTCTTTTTAGAATTTTGTGGGGTTTTATGGATGTCAAGTATTCTAAATTTAAAGATTTTAACTTTAGTCTAAGAGATTTAAAAGAGTATATGTTCTCCATTTTTGGGAACAAAAAAGAGCATATCGGGCACAACCCAGCGTCGAGTTATGCCATTATCGCGATGATCGTTTTAACGTTTTTAGCGGTGATTACGGGGGCTTTAACATATGGTGTCAAAGAGGGAATGGGTCTGTTTTCCTTTATGAACCATACGATGTTTCGAGATATGAAGCTTTTTAAAGAGGTGCATGAGTTTTTCTCGAATGTCCTTATGGCGGTTATTTTTGCGCATATTGCAGGCGTTTTGCTCGATAAATTTCTTCACAAATCACGCGCATTAGAATCCATGGTCGATGGCTATAAGATGGGCAATGAAGAGGGTGTCAAGCTTACCTTGGTGCAAAAAGCCTTTGGTGTTGTTGCCATTTCTGTTTCTATTTTCGCATTTGTGTATATGCTTGTCGCACCCAATAGCCTTTTAATCGTCGATGGCAATGTGAAAATGGACTATGCCAAAGAAAACCCAGCGTTTTACAAAGAGTGTATCAGTTGTCATACACTCTATCCTCCCTTTTTACTTCCACAAAAATCGTGGGTGAGCATGATGGATACGTTGCAAAATCACTTTGGGGATGATGCTTCACTGGACGCGGCAACCACAGAATCTATTAAAGCATTTTTAGTGAAAAACAGCGCAGATACTTCTACAAAAGAGTCTTCTTTGCGGATTCTTGCTAGTTTAGACAAAGAGAAAACCTATCTTGCGATTACTGAAACACCTTTTTGGAAAAATCGCCACAAAGAGATTGACAAAGCGGTGTTTAAAAGAGCAGACATAGGAAAACCATCGAATTGTAAGGCATGCCATGATAATATTGAAAATGGACTCCTGAACAATCGTGACATTAAACCTATATAGGAAAAGGTATGAAATTACTTTTGATCTTTCTTCTCACCCTTTCGTTGTATGCTGACCATGATGGCAAAAAAGAGCATCAACTCAGCAAAGACCTCTCCTATTTGGAATTATCACACGATCAAAAAGAGCGTGTTAAAGGCATTTTGAAACAGTACCGCGTGGATTTGAAGGGATTTCGTGAATTTAAAGAGAAGATCAAAGATCAAAAAGAGAGTGTACTTTTACAAGAGAGCGTGAATGAAGAAGATTTGCAAAAGCTGAGCCAAGCGATCAACCAAAAAGCCACCATCATTGAAAGTCATTTTTTAGTGCAAATGCACGCCATTTTAACGCCCGAACAGCGCCAAAAATTTGCGCAAAATCTTGAAGAGTGGGAAGTGGAATGAGCGAGAAAATTTTACTCATCGAAGATGATTTAGAGATGCAATCGCTCATAAAGGATTATTTGCACAATTATGACTTTGACGTTCAAACCTATGACAGGCCTAAAGAGGCACTGGAACATCTTAAAGCCGACCCGACACAGTACAAAGTAATCGTCCTCGATCTGATGCTTCCGCAGATGGACGGTTTTGATGTGTGCAAAGAAATCCGCTCCCTGAGTGATGCGCATATTATTATCTCTTCGGCACGCAATGAACTGAGCGATAAAATCTTAGGCTATGGCGTGGGCGCGGATGATTACCTCGCAAAGCCGTATGAACCTAGAGAATTGGTGCTTAAGATCAACTCACATTTGCGCAGAAGTACCCAATCCAAAAAGAGAGTTGGGGAGTTTGAAATCGATGAAGCGAAGATGGAAATCACATTGGAGGGTTATTTACTCGACCTCACCAAAATCGAGTTTGACATCTTGTTGCTGTTGCTTTCCAATCAAGGCAAAGTCTTTTCCCGTGAAGTGATATTTAACGCGATTAATGGCATTGGCTACAACTCCAAAGATCGCACGGTCGATATGCACATTAGCAATCTCCGAGCTAAAATAGGCGATGACTCCAAAAATCCAAAATACATCAAGTCCGTTTGGGGCATTGGCTATAAAATGGTCGGTTAAGATGTCCATCTTTACGAAACTCTTTTTACTCTTTTTGGTCAGTCTTTCACTGATGCTGTTTGTCTCACGCGAAACCAACCAACTCACCCAAGCCAAAATCGAGATGCTCTTAAAAGAGAAGTACCTTCAAGCCTCCACCGAACTCTTTCGTGACCTTGCCAATAACGACCAAACAGCGCTTACCAAAAGGCTTCAATCCTTTAATTTCGAACTCATTGCAGAGTCCCAAAGCGTGTTGGAAGGCTCTAAAACGATTTATGAAAAAAGCAGCTCTTTTGGTGAAGTCAAAATTTTGATGGACACCAAAGGCAGATACCTTTTACTCATGAGCTATTTGGATGAGAGCTTACTGGTGCGCGATCGTGCGCAAGAGGAAGGTTTTTACCATTTTGATACCGTGAGTTATCTCATCTTTGCCGATATTTTTGTGCTTGTTGTCACGTTTTTGATGGTCATCAAGCTTATTTTCCCCCTCAAACAGATCGCTTTAACCCTTCAAAAATTTGGCGAAGGTGCTTTACATGTAAGAATGCAACGCTTTGGCTCCAACGAGCTTGGCAAGCTTTCCGATACCTTTAACGCGATGGCGTCCAACATCGAAGCGCTGATACTTTCTCGTCAACGCTTATTGCGCGACATCGGGCATGAGCTTCGTACCCCGCTTGCCAAATCTAAACTCGCTTTAGAGATGCTAGGGGAGGGAAAATACCAGACAAACCTCAAAAAGGCGATTTCGCAGATCGATGAACTGACCAAAGAGCTGTTAGACATCGAACGCCTCAATGCCAATATGGAGCAACTAAACGTTAGCACTTTCAATGCCGAAACACTCATCTCCGAGTCACTTTCACGCGCACTGATTGAAGATGAAAGTTTGGTGGAGCTTCACATTGAAGACTCTTTTGAAATCAAGGGTGATCTGAATTACCTTAGCATTGCGATTAAAAACTTAATCGATAATGCCCTCAAATACACCACACAAAAACCTATTACCATCGAAGTGAAAGAGCATACGATTAGCGTTAAAAGTAGAGGCGAAGCACTCGAACACGCTTTGGAATACTACTGCGAACCCTTCGCCCAAGGCGATGATGCCAGAGGCGTTGAGGGCTTTGGTTTGGGGCTGAGCATTGTCAAAAAAATTGTGCAGAAGCATGGGTTTGGATTTGAGCTTACATGTAAAGAGGGGTGGAATAGCTTTTCACTGCGGTTTAGATCAGTTTAATTGTGCTTATTGATGGAGTGTATGAATGAAAGTAAAATTAATACAATACGTTGAACCCCAAGGTTTAGCAAGCAATACTTATCAGTTATCATTAAATTCAGTATATGAAGTGATTTCAATTTTGTTCTTGCAAAATAGTCACCAATCGAATGAAATAAAGATTTATTATTATTTAATTTGTGACGATTCCAGTATTGGTAGTTATTCTTCATCATATTTTGAAATTATTGATCCTACGATTGATGCTGACTTTATATATGAATATGATGAAAGAATAAATGCATTTATCCTTCATCCTAAAGTTATTAATAAAGATAATTTTTGGAACAATTATAGATATTCGGAAGATTTGCAGGTATCAACGAATACATATGAAAGATTTAAGCATTTATTTTCAGAACAGCAATTAGCAGAATTTTTTAAAGAGCAGTATCAAAATCCAAGTATAACGATTACCGCAGAAGCCATAGGTGATAATTGGGTTATTTGTCCTGAATGTAACCAAGCATTTAGTGTTGACCCAAATATTGGTGAGCTTGTTTGTCCAAATATTGCATGTAAAACAAAACTCAATAATCCTTATGCGAAAAAATTCCTATAAAATAAAAATGGAGCATAGGATGTAGGGTTGATTTTTGCGTAACATATACAAGAAAACAGCATAGTTTTCCAGATAAATTTTTTACATGTAAAAAAGTTCACTAGCGTACATCTCACATACCCCATTCGATTCTTTAAATAAAACTTAGCTACAATCAAAGCATTAAGATACATAAAGGATAGAGATGTTATTTGAAAAGCTGGGCTTGATCGCACCATTACAAGAGGCAGTCACTGAACTTGGGTACACGAAACCAACGCCTGTGCAGACAAAGGTCATCCCTTTGGTATTAGAGGGCAAAGATGTGATGGCAACGGCGCAAACGGGGACGGGTAAGACGGCGGCGTATGCACTGCCACTCTTACAAATTCTTGCTAAAAAAACACAAAAATCAACCACAAAAAAAGTCGTACGTGCGCTTATTTTAGTGCCAACGCGTGAGCTTGCTTCCCAAGTGAATATGAACGTGCAAGAGTATGGGAAAAACCTTGAGTTAAACATCGGGGCGATTTACGGTGGGGTGAAGTTTACACCGCAAGTAAAGAGGTTAGAAAAGGGTATTGATGTTCTTATCGCCACACCTGGAAGGCTTCTTGAGCATATCAAACTGGATAATGTTGATCTCTCTCGTGTGGAGATGCTCGTCTTTGACGAAGCCGATAGAATTCTCGATATGGGTTTTTGGGATGAAGTCGAGTTACTGCTCTCTTTGCTTCCTAAAAAACGTCAAACCCTGCTTTTCTCGGTTGGACTCTCTAAGTCGGTCAAACGCCTCTCTGAAGTCAGTTTGAAGAAGCCTATCACCGTAGCCATCAACAACCAAGGTGAATTTGCTAAAAATGTACAACAAACCATTTATGTGGTAGACAAAGAACGCAAATGCGAGATGCTTTCTTTCATGATCGGTACGGAAAACTGGCATCAAGTCTTGGTCTTTACCAAAACGAAACAGAGTGCCGATGAAGTGGGCGATTACCTCAGTAAAAGTGGCTTGAAAACATTGGTATTGCATGGCGATAAAGCGCACTCTCAACGCACCAAAGCGGTTGCTGCTTTTAAAGAAAACTCTATTCGTGTGTTGGTCGCTACGGACATCGCCTCTCGTGGGCTTGACATCGAAGATTTGCCACATGTCATCAACTACGAACTCCCCGGAGACGCCGAAGATTATTTGCACCGAGCAGGCAGAACAGGGCGTGCGGGTAAAGAAGGTCGCGCTATTTCATTTGTCTGTCAAGAAGAGAAGTTACGGTTAAAAGAGATTGAGAAGATCTTGAAATACACACTTAAAACAGAGTTTTATCCTGGTTTTGAGACACAAGTCTGGGTTGAAAAAGAGGCGAAAAAGCATACGATTCAAGCGAAGATTGACCGTGAAAAAGCCAATAAAAAGCCAATGGGTCTTCGTAAAAAACGTGAAGAAATCAAAGCCAATAAAGCTAAAAAAGCCGCTAAAACATGTGGCATTGGCGCTAAAAATTGTAAAGTAAAATAGATAAAGGTAAAGATGATGATGGTTGAGATGCAAAAATTGCACTATTTTAAAGAGTTTATTGAGAAAGAGGAAAACCCGATTGGGAAGAACCTGTATGTGATGGTTTTGGCCGTAGAAGCGTACTATGAGTTCGTTGCAGAAGTGCTCATTCCTGGCACTTCACGTAGTATGACACAGTTTAAATTGCTCGAAGAGTTACGCGCGTTAAAAGTCATCAACGAGCAAGAGTTTGTCATTATGAATGAGACACGCAAGCTTAAAAATGAGCTAACACACCGTTTGGATTATCAAGTCGATTTGAAATATGTCTATGATTTTTATAACAACTGTACGATCAAAGATAAAATCGTCCCTGAAAATAAAGAAGATCACAATGAGCTTGAAGTCTCACTTTTGGATGCGCTTTTAAAAAGCTATAAAATCGTCGATCTTAAACTCTACTCCAGAATGCGCAAAGAGCTTGAAAAGGTGCATGGAGTCACGGAGTGAAATTTAAAGTAACGGGGAAACAGCACATCTCCAAAAACTGTTTGGTGTGTGGTGTCGAAAACCCTTTTGGTCTGAAAACGAAGTTTTACGAGCTTGAAAACAAAGAGATTGTGGCATATTTTACACCACATACCTACCTTCAAAGCTATCCTGGCATATTGCATGGTGGTATTTCGGCGACGATTTTGGATGAGACGATTGGGCGAGCGATTATGGCGCATTACGGTCAAAAGAGCTTTGGCGTGACGATAGAGCTAACGCTCAAATATAAAAAACCCGTTCCTTTGGATGTAGAACTCAAAGTCGTTGGACGCATGACGAACGATAAAGGGCGCATTTTTGAAGGTACAGGAGAGCTGATACTTCCGAGTGGCGAAGTCGCTGTCACCGCGTCAGGTCGTTATATGAAACGTGATGTGACGCAGATCGTTGAGAATGATTTTATCGAAGATGAGTGGTTTGCAAGCGATGGAAAAGATAGAGACGAGATAGAAATTTAAGTGTCTGATAAAAATCGCATTCTTCAGAGTGTCTTTGGACACCACAGTTTTAGAGCCTATCAAGAAGAGGCTGTTGATGCTATCTTAGCGCGCAGGGATATTATGATGATCTTGCCTACTGGGGCGGGAAAGTCTTTGTGTTATCAGCTGCCTTCTTTGGTGATGGACGGCATGAGCGTGGTCATTTCGCCACTGCTCGCCTTGATGCACGACCAAATCACCGCACTTTCTACCTTTGGCATAAAAGCTGCGATGATCTCTTCAATGCAGTCACCTTCTGAAATCCAAGAGACGATGCAAGCATGCCGCAAGGGTGAGCTTAAACTTTTGTATGTTGCCCCTGAGCGCTTAAAAGGGGAGTCGTTTTTAAACTTTTTACAAACCCTTCCTATCAATTTTTTTGTCATTGATGAAGCGCACTGTGTAAGTGAGTGGGGGCATGAATTTAGGGAAGATTACCGCCAACTCTTTCGCCTCAAACTCTATTTTCCACAGACTCCCATTGCTGCTTTTACGGCGACGGCGACGAAGATCGTTGAACATGACATCCTTCATCAGCTCAGTCTCTCCAACCCTCTTATCATTCGTGCCAAAGTGGAGCGGGACAATCTCACGATCAAAGCGGACTACCGCAACGCCAACGGACGCGAACAACTTCTTACGTTTTTGAGTGCCTTTGAACACGAGAGCGGTATTATTTACACACTTAGCCGCAAAGAGACCGAAAGTCTAGCACAGTTTTTAAATACGCATAAAATCCTCGCGCGTGCTTACCATGCGGGACTTCCCACGGAAGAGAAAAATGAGACCTTTCGCGCTTTTTTAAACGATGAGATTCAAGTCGTTGTAGCCACCATCGCCTTTGGTATGGGCATTGATAAGAGCAATATTCGTTTTGTGGTGCATATGTCACTGCCGAAAACCATCGAAAACTACTACCAAGAAATTGGACGGGCAGGTCGCGATGGCTTGCCTTCTTCGACCTTACTGCTTTTTTCTAACTCGGATATCGTGGAGCATAAACGTCGCATTGGTGAACAGCCTGCATCTGAGTACCAAAAAGTGGCGTATGAAAAACTGGATGCTATGGCAAAATATGCCTCATCGCAAGTCTGCCGTCACCAACAAATTGCGAGTTATTTTGACGATACGATTCTTACATGTAAAACGCGGTGCGATAACTGTATCGATGGTGAAAAGCAGAGTGTGGACATCTCCCATGAGGCACTGAAGCTGTTATCGAGTGTGTACCGCACAGGGCAGCGTTTTGGACTGCAATATGTGGTCGATGTTTTAATGGGCTCCACCAATGAAAAAATCGTCCAAAACGGGCATCAAAGCCTTTCCGTTTTTGGCATCGGAAAGGATCAAACCAAAGCGCAGTGGCTGAGCATCGGTGATAGATTGATGGAACTTGAAGCGCTCAAAGTGGGCGAATACCGCGTTGTGAGTCTGAGCGAATTTGGTGCGCAAATCATCAAACAACGTTTACATGTAAGCATTCATACGAAGCGTTTGGAGGAGCACAAAAGAGCCTCTAAAAAAGCTAAGCAGGTTATCACAGGCGCATTTGAACTCTCCACGTTTGAGCGCTTACGTACGCTTCGCTCAGAGATCGCCAAAGAAAATGGCATTCCGCCGTATGTCGTCTTTAGTGATAAGACTCTTAAAGAGATGGCAGAGAAACTGCCGCACGATAAAGAGGCGATGCTCGATATCAGTGGTGTGGGTGAAGTGAAGTTTGAGCGCTATGGCGAAGCCTTTTTGGAGCTGTGTGCAAAGCTTGCTTAGTCTTTACATGTAAAGTCTAACAAAGATGTGTACTACGCTATAATACAGCGATTACATGTAAAGGATATCCATGAGTGCAGGACAGATTCGCAGTAATATTCAAAAAGGTGTAAAAGTACAGATTGTTTTAAAAGAAGATCAACGTAGCGGTAAGCTGACATTGGGTGTGGTCAAAGACATTCTGACCAATTCTTCTAACCATCCTCATGGCATTAAAGTACGTTTGGAGAGTGGCGAAGTTGGACGCGTGAAAGAGATTATTCTCTAAAGCTATTCCAGTGTGTTGAGTCGATCGTATGACGTTAACGGTTTTTGAGTAAATCCAACGATGGCATCATTGGTAGTTTGATGGGATGAAAAGTGCATGAGGCTCTGTTTGATTTGATCTACGAAAGCTGGGTTTAGTTTTGAAGAGGCAATCATAACGTCGAGGGGAATCTCTTCGGTTGTGGCTAAGATACGAATTTTATTTTGTTCTTCTGTTGATAAATTATAATATGCACCACTAGCAACGGCTCCCGCATCAATCGATTTTTCTAAAAGTGCTTGCAATACTTTCGTATGTTTTTTAAGCATATAGGTTTGACTCAAATCATGCAGTGGATCAACGCCTTGTTGTTTCATCAGAAAACGAGGGTATATATACCCTGAAGTTGAACTCACATCCGTAAATCCAAACCTTTTTCCTCTTAAATCATTGAGCTTTGCAATAGAACTATCTGCTCTGGTAACAATCAACCCTTGGTAGGAACTCTCTTTTTGCCCATTTTCATTGATCATTTCAAGTGTTGCCAAATAGTGAGTATTGGGTATATTTTGACGTAATGTAGCAAAAAGTTTGGGAGAAACAGAAGCAATATCGACTGAGCCATTCTCAATCAAACTAACAAGGTGGTCGTAATCTTTAGAAATAACAAAGACAATTTCTTTGTCTAAAGATTTTTCCAAATACGTGATCAGTTCACTGTACAGTTCTCGAAGCTCTTCAGGATTTCGATACGGATTGACACCAAATACAAGCTTATCTTGGGCTATGGTTGTGCTACATAGGCAGATTAAAAGGAGTACGATTATTTTAATTTTCATATTCTACCCTGTTCCTTCCACTGTTCTTTGCTTTGTAGAGTGCGGTGTCGGCTCTATTTAAAATGGTATTGGATGTGTCATCTTCATGATAGGTTGCAACACCTAAACTAATGGTTACAGTATGAGGATAGTGTTCAAAGCTCAGCTCCGCAATTTTTGCACACAACCCTTTGGCTAAAACGATAGCCCCTTGTAGGGACGTTTCAGGCAAGATGAGTAAAAATTCTTCGCCACCCCATCTTCCAACGATGTCACTTACCCGCATCGCATGGCGCATCGTATGGGATAAATGCAGTAAAACATGATCGCCAATTTCATGTCCATACGTGTCGTTGATCATTTTGAAACGGTCAATATCAAGCATAATAATGGAAAAATGAATACCTCTGCTTGCCTCTTTAAGCTTTTGATCCAAACTCTCTTCTAGTTTACGTCTGTTGGCAAGAGAGGTGAGTTGATCGGTCGTGCTGAGTGTTTCAAGTTCATCTTGGGTATCGGCTATTTTTTGGCTCATTTTAAAAAGCGCTTCTGCAATCTTTTTAACTTCTGGTGCGGTGTGGTCAAAAATCACTTTTTGTGTTCGGGTGATCACTTCTTTGATGGAAATGTGATCTTCATAAAAGTCAATAAGTAAGTGGGTTAAATTTTCATAATCCTTGAGATGTTTTAATAAAACAATGTGAAGCGCAATAAAGAGAAGCACAAACGCTAGCGCAATACTGAGCAAAAAATTGGTACGTGTTTCTTTAAGAGCACTCAGCTCTTCCTCAGAAGTCAACCCTATATGAAAGGTTGCCTCTTGAACACCTAATGTTTGAAGACTGACATGAAGTGCGGAAGTATTAAACAGTTTTTGACCATGCGTGGTTGAAATATCTTGATAGGCAGAATGGTAGGTAATGCTCATATTGGTTCCCGTGACCATTTTATCCAAGAGGGCTTGATCAATAGCGATGGCAACACAAATGATGCCAATGGGCTTTTTACCGTATTGTTTAATACGAGATGCAAAAACAAGGCACTCTTGGTTATCAATAATATCAATCCCCAAGAAAGTATCGTTGTGTAAGACTTGTTGAAAATAAAACGTTTTGGAAACATCATCGCCAAAGCTATATTCTGCTTCGCCTCTACTGATGACCGTACCTTTTAAATTCATAAAATGTATTTTATCACTCGGGGATGATAGAAAAAGTTTACCCCAATTAAAAAGTAGATCGGTGTCATTGCTGATAATACCCGTTGTTACTTCTTGAGAATTCATTAAAATTTTGGCTGATTTTTGTAAATTTTGGAGCATTTCTTCAAAACGTGTTTGCACCATTTCTGTTTGAATCAGCGTTTTGTGGTCAAAGGCTTTTTGCTGTGTGAGATACAACGTTTGGATTTGGTAGATACCAAAAATAAAAATAGCCAGTAATTGAGTAATGGTGAGGATGAGGATTTTATTGTAGAGTTTCATGGATAGAACTCAAAAATAAAGTCTTGTTGATCATATTTTGACAAAATAAAAAACATATTAAACTCTGTTTTAAAAGCATTCGTTGCTCATTTAGTCTCTCATTTCTATTTCATTACCGAGGTGATTGTATCATATTTTGGTTACAGCATTTTTTGAAAATTTTGAAAATAGGGTAGGTTTAATAAGGAGGTGTTATAATGAAAAAAAAGAGTTCAACGAAAAGGTCATCAAATGAGCGAAATACTCCATCAAGAGTGGTTTGCACTGTATGGCATACCAATTTTAATTGCATTGGCACGGATTTGTGATGTTAGCATTGGTACGATGCGTATCATTTTTGTCTCCAAAGGGCTTCGATTATGGGCGCCTGTTTTAGGATTTTTTGAAGTCACAATCTGGCTTTTAGCCATCTCTAAAGTCATGGAAAATCTGACCAATCCTATCAATTATATTGCCTATGCACTTGGGTTTTCAATGGGGAATTACATTGGAATGTTTATTGAAAATCGTTTGGCGATTGGTATGGTGGTGGTGCGTATTATTACGAAGAGGGATTCACATATTTTAGTTGCCGCGTTGCGTGCGCTTCGTTACAGCGTGACGGTTGCGGATGCTGAAGGTAATGCTGGATCGGTTAATATCATCTTTACGGTCATTAAACGCTCCTCCATCACACATGTACGAGAATTGATTGTAATGCACAATCCCCAAGCCGTTTATTCCATCGAAGATGTAAGGCATGCGAGTGATCCAAGTTTTCCGACTGAAATACCTAGGCGTTCACGTTTTTCACAGTTTATGCGAGGCATGCGCAAGTAGATGACGTTTTCCCCAAGGCAAATGTGCCTCAGGGTTTTTACATGTAAAAATTTAGCGCACGAAATTGGTCATAATTTTAGCTTCTTGTTCGGGGAAAGGTAGGTTGTTGGCTTTGGCATTTTGAACCATTTTAAGAGTGAATGCCATGTTTTTACCCAAAACGCGTGCAATCTGCATCCCTTCTAAATCTTCATGCACCTCTCCTGGGACTCTTCCATGCGCGACATTCCAATAATTTGTTGTCGGCATAATCATCTCAGCATAGGTCAAATAGTGGTTCATCGCATCAAAGGTACTCACACCACCCGATCGGCGAACGGCTACGATGCTTGCTCCCACTTTGTGGCGAAAGAGATTGCCATTGGCAGAGGAGACGTAAAACGCACGATCCAAAAAGGACTTCATCGTTCCTGCAATGCCCGCCCAATGCACAGGTGTTCCGATGATAATGCCATCGGCTTCTTTCATTTTTTGGATGTATTCATTGACATGCTCATCATCTTTGGCAATACAGCGCTCATCTTTGTTTTTAGCACAACCACCACAGCCAAAACAGCCACGAATGGTTTTATTGCCGATATGCAAGACTTCCGTGGTGATTCCCTCTTGGGCTAATTCTTGTGCAATCGTATCGATAAGCTGTGCGGTATTTCCTTTTTTATTTGGACTTCCATTGATCGCTACTACTTTCATATGCTTCTATCTCCTCTATTTTTGGTACTTGTTGATTGAATTGTAACGTAAGTGTTGATAAAGTAGGTAGACAATTTAGATACATTTATTGCCTATTACTGTACAATATACTTTTACATGTAAAGGAAACAGATGGACATCTCTGCTAAAAAAAATGAATTGATTCAGCTCTTAGAGTCTTTTTTACCCGAAGAGGGCACGGTGCAAACGGACATTACCTCTCTTAGTCTTTCAAAAGTTTCCAAGACCTCTGAGTTTGCCTGTTCGATGAGTGAACCTTCGATCTATTTTATTGCAAGAGGTGTTAAGGAAGTGCATTTGGCAGAGCAAATTTATACGTATGATGCGTCCACCTATATGATCTCTTCGGTACATTTACCGCTAAGTGGTAAGATCATCGAAGCAAGTAAAGAAGCGCCGTATTTAGCATTGAAACTGACCTTTAGCTTGGATGAAATGATGGAAGTGGTTCAAGAGAGTGGAGATGCTTTTATGCAATCTTGTACAAAAAAATGTGACTGCGCTTTGGTGATGGGAGAGATGGATGAAGCTCTTTTGGATGCGCTGATACGGTTGGTGTCTCTTTTGAAAAATCCAAAAATGATTGCAACCTTGTCTCCGTTGATTGTCAAAGAGGTTTTGTACCGCTTATTAGACCATCATCCGCAGATGTTTATTAAGCAGTTTGCAACGATGGGAAGTCATGCCTACCGCATTATGCAAGCAATTCATCAGATCAATACCCATTTTGAAGAGCCTTTACGCATTAGCGTTCTGGCACATAGTCTTGGTATGAGTAACTCATTGTTTCACCGACATTTTAAAAATGTGACGACATTAACACCGATTCAATACCAAAAAAAAGTACGCCTGCAAATGGCTCGAAAACTACTTTTAAGCCAACATGTTGATGCCGCTACCGCTTCGTTTCAAGTAGGTTACGCCAGTCCATCCCAATTTAGTAGAGAATACACCCGCATGTACGGATTACCTCCCAAAAGCGATACCAAACGGTACAGTGAAACTTTATAATCTTTACATGTAAAGCGTTTAGAGAGAGTCATTTTATGATCTCAAAATGATGCGACGTTTTCTATAAGCACTATAACGCATTTACAACACTTGCTCGCTATGATGCTCCATAAGAAACTAAAAAAGGGGTTATCATGAATATTGCAAAGCAGCTTATCGTTATGCTTACAATTGCGATTCTAGGGATTGGTTCCGTTTTTGCTATTAGCTTTTACAAAATGGGTGAGGTTTATACCAATACAAATTATGGCAATGAGAATGTCTTACCAAGTATTTTAATTGTCAATGGCATGATGGAGGATTATTACTACCTTCGTGTCTACGCATTTGAGTTTCTCTCCGCAACGGATGAAAAATCAATGGATGAATCAGCCGCGATGATTAAAGAAGTGAGAGAGTTATTAGACAAAAAAGTTGCATCATATTCTGAGTATTTATCGGATGCAAAAGATAAAGAGCTCTATGAAAAAGACAAAGAAATCTTAAATCAATACAATGCCTTACTAGATCAATTTTTAGCACTCTCTAAAGCCAATAAAAAAGAAGAAGCACGAACACTTGCATTTGCGAAGAGACCATTTTTAGCAACGATTGGAGATACCCTTCGCAATCATATGAATTACAATAAAGAGTTAGCCGAAACAAAGGCACTTGAAGCTTCCAATACAAAAGATAACGCCAGTGCACTGATGATAGGGCTTTCATTATTAGTGGCTGTTTTAGTTATTATTACCAGCGTTATGATCCGTCGCAATATTCTTCAAGGGGTACATATTATTCGTGATAGCATGGTCTCTTTTGTGAAAAATAAAATGTTAACATTTAGAATCACCTATGAGAAAAAGAATGAGTTTAAAGAAATTGTTGATAGTTTTAATGCCTTAGTCACCACGCTTGAGCAAACCATTGTGGATGCGAAACAATCATCGACTGAGAATGCTTCCGTATCACATGAACTTAGCTCCACCAGTATGCAAATAGGGCGAAATGCCGCAAAGAGTACGACGATTGTTGAAAATACCATTCAAGAGATTGCAACGATTAAAACCTTTGTACAAGAGACAGCGGCGCTTTCAGAACAGATGAAAAAAAGTATTACCGATGCAGGACAAAAACTGGAT
>Ga0183100_1000009_pt2 | contig 145621 bp, 137 predicted proteins | sample Biomet2_FD_127789 | JGI IMG/M metagenome (GOLD analysis project Ga0183100, IMG submission 127789) | Microbial communities from bioreactor (seeded with anoxic lake sediment) at LBNL, California, USA - Biofuel metagenome 2 | ecosystem: Engineered > Bioreactor > Anaerobic > Unclassified ... | reverse complement strand
GCCTGTGGCAATCCGCAAGGCAATTTTCCGATGCAAACTATGTTTGCAATCGTGAAATTGCGGGGTCGCCGGAGGTGACCGACCCCCATCGTTCGCCCCAAATAAATAAAACCTAGTTTTTGCTAGGTTCTATTTATTTGGAGTAATCGGTATTGGGGTTGAACACACGACCTTCGTGGGTGAGGATTGCCTGTGGCAATCCGCAAGGCAATTTTCCGATGCAAACTATGTTTGCAATCGTGAAATTGCGGGGTCGCCGGAGGTGACCGACCCCCATCGTTCGCCCCAAATAAATAAAACCTAGTTTTTGCTAGGCTTTATTTATTTGGAATAATTTTGGTTATATTTTTATTTGCTATAATAAATACATAATGGTTATGGACTTAAATAAACACATCGTCGCAGGTGATAATGGATCGCCGTTTCATAGCAATGGCTTTGCGAGAATCGTCAACGGTAATCGAATTGGCTCGACTGGTCGGATGACTTTTGCTCAGCGTCAAAATATTGATAAAAATCGCCGACTTATTTATGGCTATCAGCGCTCATCGATAGGCAGTGCCTATGGTTCGATGCGGGCTGCTGCGATTTTGCCTAACAATACCGTAGGCACTGGAAATCAAGCTCAGTCTCGCCAACAATTCAATAGCATGGGTGGAGCTAACGCTGCGCCGGCTCGAAAATACGATCCATATGCCTAGATTTCGCGAATTGTAACTATATCGGCACCAAGTGTATTTAAGCGGTTGGCGAAGTCTTCATAACCACGGTTAATGGAATAGACGTCGCGGAGTGTTGAGCAGCCTGGAGCGGCTAGCATAGCTAACATAACGACAACTGACGGCCTGAGGGCTGATGGCGCGATAACATCGGCGGCTTTCCACTTGGTCGGGCCATTTATATAGACGCGGTGTGGATCAACGAGCTCAATACTGGCGCCGAGTTTACTTAACTCAGTAAAGTATATTGCTCGGTTGTCGTATGTCCAATCATGTAATAATGTTCGACCATTGGCGGCGGTTGCAATTAGACCAAGGAAGGGCAAATTATCCATATTGACTCCCGGGAACGGCATGCAGTGTAACTTGTCAATTGGAGCTTTTAGCTCTGAATGAAGAACGCAAATGTCGACTAGGCGAGTCTTGCCATTTCGAGCTGGGTACTCTTCGCTGATTGTATATTTGAATCCCATGCCGCTCAAAATTGCTAACTCGATTTCTAAGAACTCAATTGGGGCGCGCTTGATGGTAATTTCTGAATCTGTCACGACGCAGGCGGCAATGAAGCTCATTGCTTCAATTGGATCTTCGCTAATAAAGTACTCAACGTTGCGATTAATACTACGTAGACCTCTAATTTTTAGGGTTGTCGTGCCAATGCCATCAATTTTGACGCCTAGTTTTTCTAAATAAAAGCAAAGATCTTGAACCATATAATTTGGACTGGCATTTCTAATTGTCACCTCGCCATCGTATAGAGCAGCTGCCATAATGACATTCTCGGTTGCGGTGTCGCCGCGTTCGGTTAGCAGAATAGCGTGCTCAATGGCTTTTTCTTCGACAGTAACGCGATAATGGTCGTCAATGGTTTCAACCTTTAGGCCAAAAGGAGACAAGCCTGACAGATGCGGTTCGACAGTACGATTGCCTAAATTGCAGCCACCAGCGAAGGGAATATTGAATTGTTTATACTGATGCAATAACGGACCAAGGAACATAATAACCGAGCGTGTTTTTGTTGCGGCCGCTACGTCAATATTATCGAGTTTAAGTCGGGCCGGCGGAATAATCTCAAGATCATTTTTGTCATTAAGCCAACGAATTTTAACGCCAATGCTTTGAAGGGTTTCGATGATGCGATAAACTTCTTCGATTCTAGCAACCCGACGGAGTATTGTCGTGCCGTGATTAAGCAAGCTAGCGCAGAGTAGCCCAACGGCGGCATTTTTACTGGTTTTAATTTCAATTTCGCCGGATAGCTTTTTGCCACCATTGATCCGAAAGTCAATCTTACCAGGTTGATTAAGGCTAATTATCTCGCTCGATAGAACGTCGCTAATCCGAGATAACATCTCAAGGCTGATATTTTGGCCACCTCTTTCGATTCGGTTAATTGCACTTTGGCTAGTGTTGAGAGCATCAGCTAATTGGGTTTGGGTTAGCCCTCTTGCTTGGCGTGTTTCTTGAATTAGTTTACCAATTTTTGCTTTATAATCATCGTTTGACATATCTCTTATGATATATCATTCATGATATACAATCAATAGGGATGGCAGCGTAGTGTTCTTATAGAACTAAAGATATGGCTCAGGCGGTGTTATAATTAATTTTACTAGGAGAACTTTCCGATGAATGATAAACAAGTTGAGAGATTGATAAATGGTGAAGCTGCGAGGCAGCAAATTGGTCTTGAATTAATACCAAGTGAAAATTATGTTAGTCAAGATGTATTAAAAGCGCTTGGCAGTGTCTTTACGAATAAATATGCCGAAGGTTATCCTGGCAAGCGTTATTATGGCGGCCAAGAATTTACTGATCAAGTTGAGCAATTAGCGATTGATCGTGCTAAAAAGCTGTTTAAGGCTGATCATGCCAACGTTCAGCCACATTCTGGGGCACCGGCTAATGAAGCGGTCTACAGTGCTTGGCTAGAGCCAGGTGACACAATTATGGCTATGGACCTTAGTCATGGAGGGCATTTAACGCATGGTTCGCCAGTAACGCGCAGTGCCCATCTTTATAATTTCGTTCGATACAAAATGAAAGATATCTCGACTGGTGAAATCGATTATGACGAGTTGCGTCGATTGGCGCTTGAGTATAAACCAAAAATAATCTTAGCTGGTTTCAGCGCTTATCCGCGCCAACTTGATTACGCTAAATTTGCGGCAATTGGCAATGAAGTCGGTGCCTTATTGGTGGCTGATATGTCTCATATTGCCGGTCTAATTGCTGCCGGTGTGGCTGATAATCCATTTGATTATGGTTTTCATGTTATTACCACGACAACGCATAAAACCTTGCGTGGTCCGCGTGGCGGTTTGATTCTTACAAAAGGCATTGTCAGCAACCCGCTTAAGGCCCCGGAAAAGACTATAGAAAACATTCCAACTTTAATTGATCGCGCAGTCTTTCCTGGTATGCAGGGTGGCCCGCATATTAATACGATAGCTGCTAAGGCGGTGGCCTTTTATGAGGCGATGCAACCTGAATTCAAACAGTATGCTCAACAGATTCTTGATAACGCTTCGTGTTTAGCTGATGAACTAAAAAAACGAGGTTTTGTATTGATCACTGGCGGAACGAGCAATCACTTAATTTTAGCGGACATTTATAAAAGTTTTGGCATTGATGGCAAGACGGCTGAAGTGGCTCTCGAAGCAATTGGGCTCACTGTAAATGCCAACGTAATCCCTGATGATCCACTGCCGCCATTTAGGCCAAGCGGTATACGCCTTGGTACGCCAGCGATTACAACGCGTGGTTTTAAGACTGAGAATATGGCGCAAATTGCCGAGTGGATGAAAGAGGCGATCGATAATCGCGATAACCCAGATAAATTATCCGAACTTAATCGTGAGGTTATAAATATTGCCATGCAGTTTCCCTCGCCGAGTAATAAGTAATTTTGATTTAGAACAAAAAATCTCGGCTTAAACCCGAGATTTTTTGTTTGTTGTGTAATCTATAGAATTATTAGATATTATTTTAGCTGGCAGGAGTGAAGAAGGTCGAGGCTGCCGTTGCCTTGCCGTAATAGATAATGGTAGCGCCACCGCCTGGAACATATGACGTAACTGCTCCGCCAATGGCGTCAGAGCAAGTATTGCTAGAGGCTGCGCACTGGAAGAAGATGATAGTATTAAAATTCGATGAAGTAATGTTATTGTCTGTGGTCACGTTGATGTTAGACGGAAGTTTTGCACTTCCGTTGTAATTCTCGATTGCTGTGGTCGTTGCTGGATAGCTACCGGTTTCAGCATAGGCGACTTCCATCACGTTTATAAAAGAGTTAATATTTGCTTGTTCTTGGGCGACTTTTGCTTTTGTTGATATGCCGCTGTAAGAAACCATCGTAATAGCCGCCAATATACCAATAACGACAATCACAACCAACAATTCTACGATTGTAAAACCGCGGTTTTTAATATCAATTTTAGCCATGTCTAGGTATCTCCTTAGTTTTTTCTTATGATGAGCTAAATATATCAACTTTTTGTTATAAACACAAGCACTATCTGTAAAATATTTAAAGAAATTATCGTTAAATTAATTTCAATAATATAAATAATATTTCTTGGATTGTATATGAGATAAACGCAGATTTTATGTTTGTTTTTTAACCTTTATGAGAATTGGTAGTATAAATATAAAATAACCGTCAATACGCCGGTTATTTTATATGGATAGTTCACACGATTTATCAGCTCGCGCTTGACCAGCAAGAGACTGCGTAAGTATTAACGGTGCCGGTTGTCGTGCCCGCTGACATTGTTTGGCTACCTGCAGTTGCATCAAACTTATAGTAGTCAACTTCAAGACCGGTAATAGTTGTGACAGTCGCATAACTCGTTGCGGCTGCGGCGGTGCCTACGCCACAAACTTCATATAAAACCTGTGATTTTGGAGTTGGTGCCGCGGCTATTGTCTGCAAATTAGCAGTAGCATTGAAAGAAATACCGCTTAGGAAAAATGTCTCTGTTGAGGCAGCGGTCGTGAGCGCGCCATAGGTAGCTGGCCAAATGCCTTTTTCGGCATAATAAATATTTGCTTTTGATATTACGGCGCTAGCAGCCGATTGTGCTGCTACTGTATTGGCTTTAGCGGTTACGCCGGTGTATGAGACCATAGTGATGGCCGCCAATATACCGATAACGACAATAACAACCAATAATTCTACGATTGTAAAACCACGGTTTTTAGCATTTGATTTTATCATGTTTCCGCACCCTTTCATGATGTTTCTTATAATATATTTAAATATACCATGTCTTATATTGTAAACACAAGCATGATTGTCTTGCCTCTGCTAGAAATATTCACCCCTTAGTGGGGTGAATATTTTCACATTAATCTAGTAATATCTAAACTTATGGTATTGCAACAAATGTTCCGGCTGCGGTTGCAGCTCCTACGTAGACAAACTTGAGTGCAGAGGTGCCGTAATCCCAATAAGCAATTCGTCCGCCGGTTGAACTTGTGCAAGTGGTTAGGCAAGAATAAGCCACGGTTGTACCGGACGTACCGGTTGTTGATGTTATTACTGTTCCACCAGCGTTGTCGGTTATGATTGTGACACCAGCGGGAACCTTTGTCGTTCCAGCGACGCCAGTTGAGCTTTGGCCGGCTGAAAAGTGTGCAATGGTATCTGGATAGTAGCCATTATCTGCGTTCATAGTTTCAGCTACGGTTTGAACTGATTGTGCATTGGATTGTGATCTAGCGCCGTTTGCCTTTGCGGTTACACCGGTATAAGAAACCATAGTAATGGCCGCCAAGATACCAATGACAACGATGACGACAAGAAGCTCGACGATCGTGAAGCCGCGTTCTGTCTTAGGTTTAATATTTAGTGTCATTTTTATGTGCCCCCTTATAGTTTGTTAAGATAATCCAATTGTATCTAAAAATAGTATTTAGCACAAGCGGTTTAAGATTATATACAAAAACGTCCACCTTTCAGTGGGCGTTTTGAATATATTAGCTTAGCGATATATCAAGATGCTGGATAAGCCCAGGTATCACCGGCCTTTGCGTCACCGAAATATAAGAAAGTAGTTGACACGCCTGGAGTTGAGAAATCCCAGTATGTTAATCTACCACCGGTTGCAGCGGTGCAGGCACCTTTGCATTCGTAGGTAATGTCAAACTTATCATTGCCGGTTGCGGCGATTAATGGGTTGGTGGCTGCGTTTGGAACAACATCAATGCCAGCTGGTAGCTTAGTTGTTGCACTACCACCTTCGACCAAGGCTGTTGTTGCCGGGTAGTTACCATTGTCGGCGTAGTAAACCTCGAGGATTGTTTGTACTGACTGCGCATTTGACAAAGCCTTTGTCGTGTTTGCCTTAGCTGTTACACCGGTATAAGAAACCATGGTGATGGCTGCTAGGATACCAATGACGACAATCACAACCAATAACTCAACGATCGTGAAACCACGGTCTTTGCGCAATGATTTGATATTTTGAACCATTTTATTGTGCCCCCTTATTTTATTATATCTACATGTTACTATGTAAAAGCTATAAGCACAAGTGGTTCGATCATTGCGCAACAATGAAATCCCCACTACTCGTAAAAGTATGAATTGTATTGCCGCCACTGGTTGTAATCGTGCCACCAGTTGCTGACATTGAGCCAGTTGGGTAGGAGATAATAACGACACCAGAACCACCAGCTCCACCAACGCTTTGACCGTTAGCGGCACCGCCGCCACCTGAACCAGTATTAGCAGCGCCAGCTCCAGCTGCAGTGCTATAGGTAATACCACCATTACCACCGATGCCAGAGCCACCAGTACCATAGATATTATCTTCCTTACCACCACCACCGCCACCAGCTGCATAGTAAGCAGAGACACCGCTAATGTCATAGCTTAAGCCAGGACCGCCGTTGCCGGAATTTGTCGAGGTAGCCTGAATGCCAACGCCGCCAGCACCACCACCGCCACCCGAACCATAGGTTGAAGCCCCGTGAGTATTATCGCCACCAGCAAAACCCTGACCAGCTGTACCGGCACCACCAAGATAAGTATTAACACTAATACCGCCGCCGCCGCCTGAACCACCGGCATTACCGTTTGCCGAACCGGCGCCACCAGCACCGCCACCAATAGCGACAAGGCCATTAAAGGTAGAATTAGCCCCATTTGTGCCAACCGTACCGCCTGTGCCGCCATCGCCAACTACGACACCGTATGTCCCAGAGGCTAACTGCATAGTTTTATAGATTAGACCACCAGCACCGCCACCGCCACCATTTGAGGAAGCGCCACCGCCACCGCCAGCAACGATGAGGACCTTAATTGTGGTTGTAACTTTGTTGTTTGGGCTGGCTACTTTTATAGTTCCAGTCTGCGAAATAGTTTCGCCGGAAACGGTTTTTGTAGCGTTGATTGTCACTCTAATCTCACTAGTTGTCGCCAGGGAGGCTTGTCTTTCGCTGTTTGAATTAGCTGGGTTACTAGCGATTGTATTTACAGTTTCGTGATCGGAGTCGTTGATATACTCAACTGTAAACCCACTGGCGATAAGGCCATCAAGAAGTCTTATATCTTTGGATTTACAAAAAGATCCAGAGACGACTGGCGAACAACTTGGTTGCTGCCAAGGTTGGCTGCAACCGATAGTCGAATAATTAGACGGCAGAATAACTCTTCGCCATAGCGTATATGTTCCATCTGAGTTTGCTTTTACAAAATAGATGGTGTTTGTCATGAGCTTATTGTTTTGATTAGATTGTGAGCTGCTGCAAGGGTTCGGGCCAGAAAGACGAATAATGTTGCGAGTTGAACCTATCGGATTACTAGTTGTGGCATAAGTATTCAATATTAACGTTGAACCGGCGGCTGAATCTGCATTAGTAAAATTAGTAGTGTCGTCGTTAAGGCCCTGTGGTGAAGTTAATGCTATGTTATTTGTAGCCAGATAAGCTGCACTAGTTTTGACGTCTTGCTCAATTGTGCTAAGGGCGTATTGAACACTATAGGATAGGTCGGTTTCGCCACGTGTCGACAGCACTTTACCTGTCATGGCCATAATGGCCGAAATAAAAATGCCAATTAATAGAATGACAATTGGGGCAACGACCAACAATTCAACAATTGTAAAGCCGCGATACTTTAATTTTGTTTTATGATTACATATCATATGCGTCTATTTAATATACTAGCATGAGCGGTATGAACCGACAAACCTGTTGTTGAATGACGATAAATATTATTCAAATTTATAAAATGTTGCGCTGCTGACGGTTTGTTGAGGACTGTTATACTTAACCGTAACGACGATTTTCGATACTGATGGGGTTTGTTGGTATGGGCATGATATGACAACTGAAACACTTACGTCCGCAAGATTATCAACCGTAATCGCCGAATTTGTTAAAGGCGACTGGGCTGTGCAAGGATTGGTTGCTGATGTCTTATAACTCTCTGCATAATTGTAAGATATATTGCTGGCGATAGATTTGCTTTTTGCTTCACCGCCATCATTCATAACAACCGAATAGAGCTCATAGCCAACGGTCAAAAAGGCTGCTGCTACGAAAAGCGTTATTAGCAATTCGACGGCCGTAAACCCACTTTGCGATTTATTTTTATGATTTTTTGAAAAATGAATCATTGATTTTTGCTCGTGACCATATAAATTGTATTATCTGATTCAGTTCTATAATATAGGTTAAATTTTCGGCACTCTTTTGTCGTAGCGCTATCGCAGAGGCTTCCATCGGTAGCAATTGGTTGATAAATGTATTGGTTGATAGTTGGTGCGGGTGTTATTCCAGAAACAGATTGATCGTTGTTTGTCGCCGCGACTAGTGATGACGTGTCGTTGTCTGGTGCTTCCATTGAAGATGCGTCGATGTCTGGCATGTATGCCAGTTCGTTTCCAATTAATCCGTCTATGGAATCGACTGACGGGTATTGACCAATTGACTCGATGGCATCAGAGCCAGAAGTGTAATATGTCTCCAAATGATAGGCAATGGCTTCTATATCGGCTTTTCTTTCTGAATCGCGAGCACTAACTTGGGCACCGTTGAGATTGACTACACCTAAAACAAGCAATGTTCCCATAATTGCAATAACTATAATTAATTCAATAATAGTAAACCCGCTATGCTTCATATTTATTAGCATAAGGTTTTTAAGACTAAACCGCAAGCTATATCTCAAGAGGTTCTTGCGCAATCTGGATTCGAAACTTATCTCGAACTTGGCCGATAATTTCATCGCGAGCTTTGGCTAGATCGGCATAGGATTTGGCGGATTCATTGACTAACACGAGGGCGTTCTTGTCGTAAACTCTGATGCCATTGACCAATTGACCTTTTAAACCAACATGTTCAATGAGCCAGCCTGAAGGGACTTTATATTTGCCATCGCCCATATCATAAAGGGGGATATTTGGGTCAATCTTTTTTAAGCCATCCGTTTGCCAAGTTTCGACAATGGAGTTTTTAAAGAATGAACCGGAATTTGGCAATTTATCAGGATCTGGTAGCTTATTTTTGCGTATCTCAATGACGGCGTTTCTGATATTTTCTTGGGTATATATCTTAATCATATGTTCGTCAAGATATTTTTGCAGGGAGTCATAAAAAGGTGGTTGCGGCAGATTTTTTGATAATTTAAGCGTTATGTAAGTTATAACGTAACGATTTCTTTCGGAATTTCTGAAGATACTATCGCGATAAGAGAACTTGCAATCGGCGCTCGAAAGTGTCACAAAACTATCGGTTTGGCTGTCGTAGGCTTCAAGAGATTGTAACGTGTCGGCAATTTCTTGACCGTAGGCTCCAACGTTTTGAATCGGCCCGGCTCCGGCCGTACCTGGAATTGCTGACATTGCCTCAACTCCACTTAGGCGCATACCAACGATTCTTTCAACTACCGAATCCCAATTTTCACCAGCACCAATACGGATAGTTGTTGAGTTGATATCATCAGAGATGATCTCAAAGCCGGGAATACAAATTCTAATTACAATTCCACTAAAGCCCTCGTCTTTGGCGATAACATTACTGCCGCCGCCCAAAACAAAGATGGGCAAAGATTGTTCTTTGGCGTTGTGATAGATTGAGGCGATATCTTCGGGAGTTCTAATCTCGGTCATAAAACGGGCGTTGCCACCGAGCCCCATTGTTGTGTATTTTTTCAAAGGAATGTTTGTATGAATGTCCATGAATTTATTATAGCCCAAATAGTTAGACCATGATATAATTGTCTCCGTTATGCACCCGTAGCTCAGCTGGATAGAGTACTTGGCTTCGAACCAAGGGGTCGTAGGTTCAAATCCTGCCGGGTGTACCAATTATCGTAACTTACCTCTGAGGTAGGTTATTTTTATTTAGATTTTCTCGAAATTAGTAAAACATTTCTTATGTTTTTCTGATAACATAGTTGCATGTCTATTATTGATGCGATTGTTTTGGGTCTTGTGCAGGGTGTAACTGAATTTATTCCGGTAAGTAGTTCTGGCCACTTGGTAATTACCAGTAAATTGCTTGGTGTCGGTAATTCTTTTACCTTTGACGTCCTGCTGAATTTGGGGACACTGCTGGCATTGGTTATTTTTTATCGAAAACGAATCTGGTCGATTATTACCAGCGTTTTTAAGGGCAAGGATTGGCCACTGCTTGCTAAACTTATTGTAGCTACGATTCCGGCTGTTGTTATAGGGCTAGCCTTTAATGATATTATTGAACAGCTTAACGACTACGTTGGAATAGTCATTATTTCTTTGGTAGTTGTCGGCGTATTAATGGTTTTTGGTGGTAAAGAGAACAAAGAAGCCGATGATTGTGAGATTAGCCAGTCGGTTGATTGGAAGAAGGCTATCAAAATAGGTCTAGCGCAAATGCTTGCCTTAATTCCTGGCGTTTCGCGCTCTGGCATTACTATTTTAACTGGACTTCGCTCAAATTTAACAGCTAAAAAAGCAGCTGAGTTTAGCTTTTTAATGGCAATTCCAATTACTGCCGGAGCTACATTTAAAACCTTGTTGTCGAGTGGTGGAATGGAATTTATTAAGACTAATTTTCTTTCATTTGCGATTGGCAATATTGTGTCATTTGCCTTTGGCATGGTTGCGATTAATTTTCTAATTAAATTGATTTCCAAGCGGGGATTGAAGGATTTTGGTTATTATCGAATTATTTTAGCCGCTGTTTTAACTATCCTTTTGCTAATTGGTTTGATTTAGTTTTTGCAATACATTAGGCTAGTGCATTGACCGCTCCTATCTTTAGTGCTATTATATTCGAGCTGGATTGGAAGTAATGACGACTATGTCCTCATTATTCCTTTTTATGCAACTTTATTTGGTTTTAAGTGGGTCATTAGCTCAGCTGGTAGAGCTCTTCGAGTAAAGAAGGTGTGCGCTGGTTCGATTCCGGCATGATCCGCCATACCTCCCTGGGCAACTTTCTGTTTTATGGCTTGCCAAAATTGTTTAGAGCAATTTTTAGGCATTGTCATATTGTGTGAAGCCCTGGGGAGGCATGATCTTTAAAATCAACCGCGTGGTTCTGTTGGCATGAACGCCTGGCTTTTAGTTGGGAGATCGCAGGTTCGAAACCTGCCGCGGTCGTACATATAGGCTATATGGTTTTTACCCCATTCCATATGGCCCGGGGTATATCGTTGAAGATATACCCCTTTTAATTTCTTCAGGTTTACACCTTAGATCGTTCGTGCTAAAATAAATTAGATTTCGGGTCAGTAGCTCAGCTGGTTAGAGCGCCTGCCTCTTAAGCAGGATGTCGTGAGTTCAAGTCTCACCTGACCCACCAATTTAAGAATCGTCCCAAGTGGGCGATTTTTAAATTGGAGGCCTGCTGAGTCTTGAAGTTGCGACACCTAGGATGTTGGGAGTGAAAACTGCCTGTGGCAGTTTGCAAGGAAATCTTTCAGATTATTAACTATGATAATAGTCTGAAAGTTTCGGGGTCGCGGAACGTGACCAAGTCTCACCTGACCCACCATAAAATATCCCAGATCTTCTTGGTCTGGAATATTTTATTTTGTGAATTAGTCGTGGGGTCACAAAATGCGACCAAGTCTTATCCAGCTCACAATTTAATCTACCTGTTATACTAATTACATATGATTAGTTTTTTCAAAACTTTGTTTGCTAAACTGCGACCAATTGAACAGCTTTATGTATCTTATGATTCTGGCGGAAGGCGTAAACCAACAATTGTGTTGCTACACGGTATCGCTGCTTCGTCATCAAGTTGGAATAATTTATTAAAAGAGTTGGATACTAAAAACAATCGCGTAATTGCTATCGATTTATTGGGTTTTGGGCAATCGCCAAAACCAAAGGCGTGTAAGTATACTGTTGATGATCACATTAAATATCTTCGAAAAACCATAAAAACACTGAAGATACATGGTAAATTCAAGATTGTTGGTCATTCGATGGGCTCGATTATTTCTTCGAGATATTGTTTGTATTATCCGGAAAAAATCGAATCGGTGTTTTTGCTCAGTCCACCAATCTATATTGATAAAAGTGAGTTAAAAAGCGTCGTGGAACGTGGCCGGACGGACTTTTTTATGAGAATTTACAAATTTTTGTCCGAGCAAAAAAATTTTACTATTGCCGCATCGGATCGCTTGCGCAAGCTTTTAAATGTACAATCCGGGATGGAAGTCTCCGAGCTGACTTGGAACAGCTTTCGTTTGTCATTGATAAACACGATTGTTAAACAAAATACTTACAACGATATAAAAAATCTAATTAAACCTGTCCATATTATTTATGGATCATTGGATGAATTTCTTATTCAGGAAAGTATCGATAGCTTAAAAGGTCAGAATCAAATAACGGTTACGAAGTTGACGGCCGTTGACCATGTGATTAGCCCTAGATTTGCAAAAGAAGCGGCTAACCAAATAGCTAAATAGAGCCAACGTTTTTTATTGACTCAATTTAGATTTATTTTGTTTTTTTGAAATCAGCAATCCGATACATCACGAGCAGAGGCGATGAGCGAATCTCTTTGTCGTTCTTCTGCTAAGCGTCCCCATTGCCATTCATCGATTTCTGGTAGGTCAATGCCATTTTCTTTGATATAAGCGGTATTATCATCAATCTTTTTTTGATACTTTTCGATAATTTGCTTGGCTTCGGGTTGTGAAATGCGGCCCATTTGCGCTAATTTTTCAAAGATGGCCATCACAATATGATAACGGCTAGTCTGATTGCGTACATGCATATCAAACGGCGTAGTGGTACTGCCACATTCAATGTAGCCACGAATATCAAAACGGCTTGACTCAACAGGGTAGTTAAACAAAATTGATTTTAGCGTTTCTGGATAGCCATGGAAATTGCAGATGACTGGTTTGTCGGGTGTAAAATATTCAAAGAATTCTTCGTTGCTGAGTGAATTTTTGCCTTGGCCAAAACCGCGGCTAGTCAGAGAACTGACGTTTACGAAGCGGAGGAAGATATTATTTTTTTCATTTTTTGCCAGGTCGATAGCGGCAAGGACTTCCTTGGTTGGATAGTCGCCAATGCCAACTAAAACAACATCTGGATTTTCATCACTGGCAAAATCCCATGTCATGATACCTTTTTCAATCTGTTTTCGGGCCATTTCTGGGGTTAGCCAACGCGGCTCCTGAGTCTTGCCAGCTTCTAGGACATTAATCTGTTTGGTTGAGCTGAGCATACGCTCCATTGCTACGAGCGTGCTATTAGCATCAGCTGGGAAATAAACGTCGACAAAATTGCCATGTCGTTGTAGAACACCATCGATAAAACCTGGATTTTGATGACTAAAACCATTGTGATCTTGGCGCCAGCCGGAACTTGTTAAGATATAGTTAAACGATGGAAATTCTTTGCGCCATTCGTAATCGGCGGAATGCTTTAAGAATTTGGCATATTGATCCATCATGCTAGCGACAACCTGAACGAAAGCCTCGTAGCTAGCGAAAACGGCGTGTCGACCGGTCAAAACGTAACCTTGAGTTAGGCCTTGCAGATTGTGCTCGCTAAGCATTTCCATGCCGCGACCATTTGGACTTAAGTCTTTGTCCCAGCTTTCGATTGGCCATATCCAGCCTCGAGAGGTGGCGCTATAGACGGCGTCGAGTTTATTTGAGTAGGTTTCGTCGGGAGACATGAAACGGAAGTTCTTATTCTGTTCGTTTAGTTTGAAAACCTCACTTAGATATTTGCCAGTTTGAATCATGCTACTTGAGCCAATTGTGCCTGGAACGGTTGCGTCCTCACAGAAATCTTCAACTCTAGGCAAATTAAGCGGTTTGTAAACAGGATCGCCGCCGTGAGCGTGTGGTGACATGCCCATGCGTTGATGCTTTTCTGGCAAGATATTATCGATGAAATCACCAAAGCCTTTTTCGCGATCAAATAGTTCTTCGAAGTGGTAAGATTTGAGCCAAGTCTCCAGCATCTGAAGCTGATTTGGGTCAGTCTTGGCTTCCATTAAGACAACTTGGTGCGATAGACAGTTACCTTCGATTTTGTTGCCGTTAAGTTCTTTAATGCCACCGTAGCCTTTGAGCGTGCGCATAATAATCATTGGCATTTTTGGAGCAACGATGGTTTCCGGAGATTTTTTGATACTCCAAATTAATTCGTGCGCCCAATCCAAGGCGTCTTCCATTTGTTGATCGAGATTGTCGCCACTAACTAGACGTGGTTCATAACCGTAGCCTCGGAATAATGACATTAATTCGTCATCGCTCATACGGCCAAAAATGGTTGGAGCAGAGATCTTGTACCCATTGAGATGCAAGATTGGCAAAACTGTACCATTAGTTTTTGGGTTGACGAGTTTATTAAGATGCCAAGCGGCTGCCGCTGGACCGGTTTCAGCTTCGCCATCACCAACCAAGCAAGCGACAATCATATTTGGATTATCAAGAGCAGCACCGTAAGAAGTAGCTAATGAATAGCCCAATTCGCCACCTTCGAGAATTACGCCAGGTGTACCCGGATTGCTATGGCTTGGAAAACCATATGGCCAGCTAAAATTTTTGCAAATATAGGCGATGCCTTCGTAATTTTTGGTAGCTTGGGGATAATGCTCAGCTAGAGTTCCTTCTAGAAATAAATTAGCTTGTAGCGCTGGAAAGGCGTGTCCAGGACCGAGGACAAACATCATTTCTTGCCCGTATTTTTTAATCATCTTGTTGAGATGAGCGTAGGCAAAGTTGACGCCTGGACCGGAACCCCAGTGGCCTAACAGACGAGGCTTGATATCGTCAAAGGTAAGCGGCCTCTCTAATAAAAAGTTATCTTTTAAAAAGATCTGTGCAGCCGTCAGGTAATTAGTAGCACGCGTAAACTTGTCGAAATCATCTAAATTTTTATTCATACTTATGCTTATTGTATATGAATTAACAACGTTCGTAAATATTTTTTAATCTGACATTTACCGCTGTAACGCTATCTGTTAAACTATTGATAATGAAGATTTTAGATGGTTCAGAATTAGCTGGTTATATAAAAGAGCGTCAAGCTAAGCAGGTTAGGGCCTTGCGGCAGTCCTGGCGGGTTTTGCCGCGTCTGGCGATTATTCGCACTGGCGACAACCCGGTAATTGATGTCTATATGCGCCTTAAGAAGACTTACGGTGAAGATATTTTAATTAACGTCGATGTTTATAATGTTGCCGATGCGGATTTATTTGATCAAATCAAGAAGTTAAATCACGACGAAACCGTCCATGGCATTATTATTCAATTGCCTCTGGCTAATCTTTCTCAAACCGATGAAGCGGTTCGACTGGTTGCGCCGGGAAAAGATGTCGATGGACTAGGGGAAAATCCTGATTTCATACCAGCTACGGCTTTGGCGATAAATTGGCTATTGGCTGGTTATAATGTCAATCTTAAAAATAAAGAAATTGCCATCGTTGGCAACGGCCGTCTAGTCGGTGCGCCACTTTATAAATTATGGCAAAAAGCTGGCTTTAACGCCTCGGTTTACGATGACAAAACGAGTGATTTAGCTGCCGCAATTAAAACGGCTGATGTGATAGTTACGGCGACGGGCGTACCGGGCTTGATTAAGAGCGATATGGTTAAAAAAGGCGCGGTAGTAGTTGATGCTGGCACGGCTTCGGAAAAAGGTAAAATTGTTGGCGATTTGGACGAAGAGATTCGCTCTCGTACAGATCTAACTATTACGCCAATTAAAGGTGGTGTTGGCCCGCTAACGGTTGCCGCCTTATTCGATAATGTTATTCAAGCTGCTCGAAAAGTTGCTGACGCCAATGGTCAACAAGATTTATAAATAGTCTGGCTTTCAAATCCCTTCGGGTCCTGTCGCTCGGTCCGCCCCTAGTCGCGAAGATTGATTGCCATTTTGCGTCTGGGTGTCGCCCCCGCCTCGCGTCACCCGCAGATGGGTCTGAGGATTAGGTTTTTGGCATACAAAAATTAAGCTAAATTGAGAGCTTCTTTAACTTGTTGGACAACTTGTCGAGGAGTTAGGTTGGCTTTGACAATATAACTGTGAATACCGAGGGCTTTTAGCGATTTTGGCGATTCTTCCTCGCCCATGTTGGTTAGGATAATAACTGGAATATTTTTGCCCCAGTTGTTTTTACGAATAATTTCAAGCGCTTCGGCGCCGCCCATTTCTGGCATTTGCAAATCGAGCAGTATCATATCTGGCAAAAATTCTTTAACAAGATCAATGCCGATTTTACCATTGCTGGCCATCTGAACATCGAAGCCATCGGCCTCAAACTTCATTCGGTACATTTGACTGATTACTGGGTCGTCTTCAATGATAGCTATCTTTGTCATAATTGTTAAGTCAAATTATAGCACAAAGGTTTATAATTTTGGTAGGTTATAAAATGTATTGACATTTTAGCATCATTATATTATAATGATGATAGTTTTAAGCTAGATTCAACTATGTCAGCAGTAAACAATAAAAATATTTCATGCCTTGAAGCCGCACCGGTCATAAGTGGCGATTTATTTTATGGGCATGAAAACCAACGATTTGCTATGGGCGTATATAGCCCTGAAGACATCCTAAATTATAAGCCAAATTCAATGTCCGAAGCCTATCTAAAGCTAAGGGCTAATGTTTACATAGACCGTACTGGTATTCTTAAAGACTCTTACAGACGCGATGACGGTACTGAGATTGATAAAAATGATGAACGCTCAACGCATCTAATTGTTTTTGAAAATCGTCTTCTGGGTATGTCGGCTATATTTGCCTGCATGAGATTAATTGAAAAAAGTTCTGAAGACCAACCGCTGCCCATCGAAGAATTGTTTTCTAAAGATTTTTTGGTACCAGCACCCGATAAGAGTGTCGAAGTCTCGCGTTTGATTGTTTGTCATGAAAATGCAAGATGTGCATATGACACCAATAGAAGACTAATGATATCGGGATTGTCTCATGTTCTTAAAAATAATCTTGGTCCAGTTTTCGGCATCGTTGAACCCGATTTAGCTAAAGGACTTAGCCTGATGGGAGTTCCAATTAGCGAAGTCGCTAAACCGAGAGCCGTCGGCGGATACCCTGGTGAAAATTTAGGTATTGAGATTGATGCGCTTGGTTATAAAAAACGATTAGGTGAAAAGGCTGTTAATTACATGACCACAGAAGTTGGAAATATAAAATATTGGGGAACCATACCAAAGGATTATTATGGAAAGATCTAGAGAAGAAATTTGTAAGAATAAAGCATACCAGCGTAATTTTGGTTTTTGGAGCGAAGAAGAACAAGAGCATATTTCAAAGGCCAAGGTCGCAGTTGCTGGTGCTGGTGGCGATGGTTATCAACTTGCTCTTAAGCTAGCGATGGCTGGCGTTTCTGCCTTTAGTCTTGCTGATATTGAAAAATTTGAGCCTGAAAATTCGAATCGTGTCGTTGGGGCGACTATAGAGAATATTAATAATGGAATCAATAAGGCGGAAGCCTTAAAAAATGAAATACTTGGCATTAATCCTGATGCTAAAATTGAAGTCTTCACGGATGGCGTACAGCCATATAACGCAAAGGAATTTATGAATGGAGCGGATTTAATCCTTGACGAATCAGAACTAACGCATCTTGAAATTGGGACAAATATCGCTAGAAATGCTCGTGAAAGTAATATTCCAACACTTATGGTTATGAATTTAGGTTTCGCTGCATTAGCCACTTCTTTTCGTGGCAATGGCGGAAGAACTTTTGAGGAATTAATGGGAGTGCCAAAAGGAGCTTCCCTTGACGAAGTAGCTGATATAAAAGTAGACTTTAGCCGAGTTCTTGCTTATATTCCAAAATATGGCGACATACGAACGCTACTGGCCGTCGAAGAAGGATATTCCTTACCGTCAATTGGCTCGGGTGTGGATGTCGCATGTGCTATTGGTCAAGCTGAGGCTCTGAAGCATCTAAATCCCAAAGGCCAAAATCACAGGATGCAACCAGTTTGGGCTCCTCATTTCGCGTATATGGATGCATATAATTTTGAAAGTGGGATAATTAGACACCCGAGAGCTTCATATTATAAGGGAGTTGCAACCGTTGCACTTCGTTGCGCTCTTGGTATTAATCCACTTGCTAGCTATACCAAAGAAGATATCGAAAGAAGAAACAAATAATTTAAATTTAAGAGAATCTTTTGATATGTACGGCATAAGCTGTATAATTCTTAAATATGGGGATTGTCTTTCTCGTAATAGACTCCGTAATAGCAGTAGGGCTGTTGCTATTAGCTGTCGCCAGCCTATCTCATAATGGGTATAAAAATTCCATAAATAGGCTCTTCTCGATTTTTAGTTTGTTTGTTGCGCTTTGGATTTTATCTAACCATATCAGTAATGATATTGCTATGCCGCAAATTGTTGCACATCTTTCCAATGACATAGTCTTTGTATCAAGTTTTGGCGTCACTATAATTATGATGCAATTTATTATAAAACTCGCTTACGTCCATAAACTCGAGGTTATAGTAAAAAAATCACTCTTGCCTCTTTGGGCAATATGCGCAATGAGCGCAACGCCGCTAGTGGTGGCGGGAATTGAAGTTCAGGACAAAATATACGCCGTTACCTTTGGGCCTATGATTTGGTTATATGCAGCCGGCATATTTTATATGGTGCTGATCATCTCTTACGGCCTAATCTATGGATTTAAACACGCAAGGGGGGTCGAAAGACGCAGATTAAAGTCGATTGGGTCTGCGCTTTTCGTAACTATTCCGCTCGTGATACTATTTTCGTTTATTATACCGCTAGTCACGGGTATTTTTTCGGTTACTGAATTTGGAATAACGCCGATAATAATCTTGGTTATAAGTTTGTATTATAGTGTTGTAAGGTATCAATTATTTGATATTAGGCGCGCAGCTGTAAGAACGTCTGCTTACGTGTTATCTTTACTGTCCCTATCAGCGATTTATTACGGGTTGGCATATTTATTGTCGGTGTTTTTGTTCAAAGACAATATGACTTCGTCGTTGAGTGTTAGCCCAGTTAATATTGCGTTGGCGCTAGCTTTAGCCTTTATGTTTCAGCCAATCAAGCGCTTTTTCGATAAATACACCAATAAATTCTTTTATAAAGATGGCTATAGTAGTGATGAATTCTTCGCCAAATTAAACAAAACCTTGGGCTCAACGATAGATCTTCGCGGGTTGCTTGAACGAGCTGCAGTCGAAATCGGGCATACTTTAAAAAGCGAACAGGCATTTTTCTTTATTAATACAGAAGATGGCCATTATGTTACTGCTGGCACGCTTCATCACAGGCTGTTATCTAGGGCCGATGCTGATCAGTTAGCCAAAGCAAAAGAATCGAGAAGCGGTGTAATTATCGCCTCGTTGCTCGAAAACGCCGATCCAGTTCGGCGATTGATGATTAGTTATCGAGTTGAGCTGATTTTGCCGCTGGTCAAGGATAGAAATGTGATCGGATTTTTGTGTCTTGGCGACCATTTGACGTCAAATTATACGAACAAAGATATTGGGGTTTTAAACGCCATTGCTAGTGGCTTAATTATTGCAATTCAGAATGCCCTGGCGGTTCAAGAAATTCGCGAGTTTAATGCCACTTTGCAGCAGAAAGTTGCTAATGCCACCGAGGAGTTGCGGGCGAGTAATCGCATGTTACGTCAACTTGATAAGGCTAAGGATGAATTCGTGGGTATGGCTTCGCATCAGCTTAGAACGCCGCTAACAAGTGTTAAAGGCTATATTAGCATGGTAATTGATGGTGATGCTGGCAAGATTACTGATTCGCAGAAGCAGCTGCTAAATGAGGCCTTTAACAGTAGTGAACGCATGGTTAATTTGATTAATGACTTTTTGAATGTTTCGCGTATCCAAACTGGCAAATTTATTATTGAAAAGAATACGCTTGATTTGCCAAATCTTGTTGAGCAAGAACTTAGTAATCTCCAGCCAAGTGCCGTTGCTCATGGGCTTACTTTCAATTATATTAAGCCGACTAATTTTCCAACGACTATTGCTGATGAGGGCAAAATTAGACAAGTGGTGATGAATTTTTTGGATAACGCAATCTATTATTCACCAGATGGTACATCGGTGGATGTTAATGCAGCGGTTCAGGACGACGATATTATCTTTATGGTGAAAGATAGTGGTATCGGTGTACCGATGAGCGAAAAAAGCCAATTGTTTACGAAATTCTATCGAGCCAGTAACGCACGCAGAAAACGACCGGATGGCACGGGCGTTGGCTTGTATCTTGCTAAGAAGATCATTACCGCCCACGATGGCAAGCTAATCTTTGAATCAACCGAAGGCAAGGGAAGCACCTTTGGCTTCCGTTTGCCAATTGTTAAATAGATTAAGGTTTAGGCTCCGTGTAATGCGCGAATTATTTCGATTATTATGATGACAATAAAAGCAATTACTGCAAAAATAGTTGTGCCAGTCTTGAGAGCCTTTTTACGTTCATAAAACCATTGGGCTATTTTGGAGCGATTAGAGGCCTCAATCTTTGTGATTACCGGTCTTGCCATAGCAGCACCTGGTCCGGCGTAAGCTTTGTTGCGTTTTTTCTTTGTCTTTGACATATTAGTTTAATTATAACAAAAACCACCCCGTATAAAAATACGGGGTGGTTCGATTTTGTCTGAATCACTTCAGAAAATTGGAGCGGTCAGACTCAATTTAACGGCTTAAAAGTGCGCGACGACTTGCAATGTAGTAAACAATGCTTGTAATCAACGTACCAAGACCAAGAACTGATGCAACTGTTTCGCCAATACCAGTGTGAGGTAGTTCTGGCGTAGTTGTTTCACAGGTTTTATTAACTTTTACGGTTGCTGTATCTTCTTTAATGCCATTTTCGGTTGTAGCTTTGACTGTGTTAACAAGTGTGTTCAAGCCACAATCAGTTAAATCGCTGTTACTACTAACGGTTGCGCTGTACTTAATGTAGGCGACAGCGTTGGCTGCGTAATTACCAATATTGATACCGTCTTTAGTGATATTGTCACTAACTTTGATACCATTTGGATTGGTTGAATTAACTACGTAGGTTGTGCCGGCGGTATAAGTTAAGCCTTTTGGTAGAACGTCACTAATGATGACGTCTTTTTGGCTAGTTGAACCGGTGTTCTTGTACGTGATAAAGAAATCAACGCTATCACCAGGATTAACTGATGAAGTTTCCTCCCAATTTGTTGTACCGGTTTTGCGAACTTGTTTACTGATAGTAAAGTTTGGTGTTCCTGCAAACTGTGGCTTTACTGTGAAAGTAACATAGCCGGCGTATTGGAAACAACCAGGAATTTTACCATCAAGGGCGCTGTAGCCGAGCTTTGCGCCAGCACTAGTGAAAATGCTTTCAGGAAGTGCTGTTCCGGTTGCGCCAAAGGAATTGTTTTCGTATTTCAAGCTACCGCTAACATAGGCAAGGTTGAAATTATTGCTACTTGTAAAGGTAGCGCTGTCGTAAACTTCGGTTGGTGTTGCGTTAGTTGAGCTAAGATAACCGTCGACTCTTATAGACGTACCAGTAGTCGTTGGCAAGTTAAACATTGCGGTTACATTCTCGGCAACTAAATTCAAATTAGCTGCGGCGTTGTTATGAACGTACATACGAACAGTGTACTGTTTGCCTGCTTCGACTGTAATGTCGTCGGACCATTTATTAGTAGTACCTGTTTCACGAATACCAACGAAATTGCGTTCGTCACCGATATTTGGGTTGTTGGTTATTGAGTTAAAAGTGATGTGGTCGGCTGGGCTTTCAATCGTATAAGTTTCACGATCTGGTCCCCAGGCAAGAAGCGTGGTTGGCACAATAACGGCGGCCGCAATCATAGCAATGATGGCAGTTGACCGTTTTGGAACCTGCTTGATAGCTGAAAATATATTCATATCGTCTCCTTTTTTGATTCATCTCGCAGATTGAATCAATTAATAGTTATTAGTGTGCTTAATAGGATGGTCTTTTTGCCGTATTATTAAAGCTAGCAAATCAGATTATTACAATGTGCATGTCGAGTTTTTAATAAACTCACGAGAATTTACTCAACGGCGAGTCAATTGAGACTCAAGCAGGAATAAATTCTCGGATGTGATATTTATCAATATGGTTTCGAAAAAAGAAAGGGGCGTGCGCAGTTTATAAGCTGCGCACGCACTTGCTCTTACCAACCAGATGGAAGGCCGGGATCGCCGGTATTTTCCGTCTGGTTACTGCCAGTTGGATTAACGCCAGCTTCCGGTTTTGGCGTCGGAGTTGGTGTTGCTTCCGGTTTTGGTGTCGGAGTTGGTGTTGCCTCTGGGGCAAGAACACCAACTTCCGTTGGCTGCGTCGGGTTTACCCGGGCTGTCTCGGCCGGTTTGACCATGTCCGTTGGGGCGATGTATTTGCCAGGACCAGGGTCTTGGTTAACGCCGCTGCCAATTGGGGCGTTGCCTTGTGCCGCTGGATCCTGTGATGGATCTTTTGGCGTTAAGGTTGTAGGTGTGGTTGTTTCGGTTGGTGTCGGCGTGACTGGTTTGGGCATTTCTCTTTGCCCATTACCGCAAGCCGTTCGTACTGGCATGATGTCAGCGTCTGAAGCTGTCTTGCCTGTCTCTGTTTCTACTGGTTTTACGAAAAATAGAATCAGTTCGCCGGCTAGACCATCCCTTTCGCCCGCATAATAAACCTGGCCGTTCTCGTATCCAGTGTTGCCTGGAAATACAAACGGCCCATTCATCTGCACTACTGTCAAATAATCCTTATTGAGGATTTGTTCGGCGGTAGCGCCTGTCTGCGTCATCATGTCCTGAAGTAAGGCTTTTGCCTCTTCTTTTCCGGATGATAGGAAGGCGACTGCCTCTTCAGCAGTCTTGAAACCGGCTTTGGTAAAAGCGCCGTTGCCGGTCGTTGATTTGTCTAGGCTGGCATTGAAGCCAGCTTCGTTTTCCATGGTGAATTCGCTGTCCTTAAAACCTGCTCCAAGGAGCGCGGTACGGACTCGAGAAATTGTAATCAATTTCTCTTGCGAGTATTGTCCCGCGGTTTCCGTCGTAGTTGGTTCTGTTGTTGCCGCAGTTGTGCCTGCCGGGACGCTACCGCTGTGTCCTTTCCAATATTGGTAGGACAAGACGGCAATAACGGCAATAACTAGTATGATTGCTATTGCAATCATGATTCTTTTGAATAACAACATCCTTTTAGAATTAACGGCCTTAGTGGCCTTAGTCTTCTTAAGAGTTCTGCTAGCAACAGCGTTAGCGTTCGGATCATTCAAGAAACTGAATAGCGTCGTATTTCCTTTCATCTTTTCATCACTCCTTTTTTATTTTTGTCCCTAAGCTTTTAATGTGAGATTAATCACGTTTGCTGCCCAGGGGAATCGGGAGCAGCGCGCCGATTTATGGAACCACAAATAAGCGTGCCACTTCCGAACTAAAAAAGAATGATTTACGAAGCCATAGCGGTGCTTGTCTTATCAGACATGCACTGTAATAATCTGACTTGTTAAGCAACCTCCGTCATTTGGGGTCCTCACACCTTAAACGACTGATGCTGTTAATTTAGCACAAAAACACCAAAATGTCAATGTTTATGACATAATTTTCAAAATAATCAAAAGCATTATAAACCAATTATCTTTTTGCTATGGAAAAGTCTAATGTTTTTTGATACAATCATCTGGCAATTCCCGTTAATGGTCTCATCGTCTAACGGTGAAAAGTGCCAGTCGGCACTTTGCAAGGCCGGAAGCCGGATGACGAATGTCGCCGACTGAGGCGGGGTCGCGAAAATTTACAAGGTAAATTTATCGTGACAGGACGCCATGGCTGTCCGTTTTTCAAAAAAACAGATATTGCTGTAGCATAAGAAAGTAATTTAACCGGTATGGTCTCATCGTCTAACGGTTAGGACACCAGGTTTTCATCCTGGCAATCCGAGTTCGATTCTCGGCGAGATCACCAAAATAAAATACCCATCGGCTGATGGGTATTTTATTTTGGTACTCCGTAGGGTTGAACTCGGATGTTTTTGCAAAGCAAAAACGAAATCCGAGTTCGTTGTAGCGAAGCGAAACAAAAAAGTGTTTACATTTTTTCGTAAGCGAGCGGAGGTTACGAATGGCGCCTTCTCGGCGAGATCAAAAGATTTTACAGAATTTAGTTGATGTCATAACAAGAAGTTTGCGGATTGCTATGACATCTTGCGTTGGAGCGGCGAGATCGCCTCTGTACCTTTTCTTCTTTGTCACTTTATGTTAAAATAAAACACTTATGAGTATGATTTTTAAACGAACAAAAATACTAGCAACCCTTGGACCAAAAACCAATTCTGGTGAGATGATTGATAAGTTGGCTAGTGCCGGCGCAAATGGTTTTCGCCTTAACTTTAGTCATGGTACTTATGACGAACGTATTCAGCAAATTAAATGGATCCGCGAAGCAACTGCAAAAACTGGTAAGCCGGTTGCCGTTGTTCAGGACTTGCAGGGACCAAAGATTCGACTTGGCAATTTAAAGGAAGATGTTGCCGTAGTGTCTGGTGATGAGTTGATCCTTGATTTTGCAGCTGAACATAATGGTTTTACGATTCCGGTGCAATATAACTTGGCCGAAAAAACTAAAATTGGCGAGCCGGTCTATATATTTGATGGCAAAATTCGTACCACTGTACTTGAAATTGTCAGCGCAACGGCCATCAAAGTTAGAGTTGAAAATCCAGGCACCTTAATGAGCCGCAAGGGTATCAATTTACCTGAAACTGATTTTGCAGGTGACATCCTAACGCCTAAAGATATCGCTGACATTGAATTTGGTGCAACTCAAGATATTGATTATGTGGCACTTAGTTTTGTGCAAACTGCCGAAGATATCAATAATTTACGTCAAATTTTGGTGGCCAACGGCTCAACGGCGCAAATTATTGCAAAAGTTGAAACAAAATCGGCGATTATTGATAAAAACTTGATTGAAATCGTTAAAGCTAGCGATGGTGTAATGGTAGCTCGAGGTGATTTGGCCGTAGAAGCTGGTGCCGAGATTGTACCAATTGTTCAGCGTCGAATTATTGCTCTATGCCGACAATACGGAAAACTAAGCATCGTCGCTACTCAGATGATGGCTAGTATGGTAACTTCGCCAGAACCAACCAGGGCCGAGGTAGGCGACGTCTCGAATGCCGTTGTACTTGGTGCTGATGCGGTGATGCTATCTGATGAGACCGCTAATGGCAATTATCCGGTTGAAACGGTCGAAGCTATGAAAAAGGTAATTCTATATACCCAAAATCATGAATCGGTGCAAGACATTAAAATTGATAATGAGAATAAACCTGAAAGCTATGATGCTATTTGCATTGCTGCTGTTGACTTAGCAGAGCGAATAAACGCCAGCGCTATTGTTGCCGAAACGAAAACTGGTACTACGGCGGCAAATATTGCTACGCATCGTCCAAATCTGACGATTGTTAGCGTAACGAGTGAATTACGCACTGCTCAACAGCTGTCGCTTTGTTATGCAAACCGTAGTTATGTCCGTTCCGAGGGCGAACATTGCGGTTACGATTTAGCCAAAGAATTAAAGCAACAAGGTTATTTTGGTGATGGTCCTATAACAGTAGTTATTGTCAGCGGTAATACACCTGGCGTTTCCGGCGAAACTGACACTATCAAAGTTCATATAATCGAATAAAAAGTAATTAAAATCATAAGCTTACTGGACGCCGCTATATAATTAGAGTAAACTAAAAAATGATAGCATAAGCTTTTATAACAGATGGCAAACGATAAAAAAATTATAGTTGGAAACTGGAAAATGAACCTCAATATGCACGAGGCTAGTTTGTATTTGAACAAACTATCTAGCATGATTAAGATTCATCGTGATGTTGAAATAATTTTAGCGCCATCGATATTTACGCTGCAGTCTTTGAGTATGCAGGTTAACCTTCGTCAATTTAAGTTGGCGGCTCAAAATTTTTATTGGCGCGATCGTGGTTCATACACTGGTGAGGTTTCGGCTTCACAGCTTCGTGGAATTGTCCAATATGGGCTGGTTGGCCATTCTGAGCGTCGATATCTTTTTAATGAATCCGATAAAGATATTCGCAATAAGGTGGCAGCTGCTATTCGTAACGATATCAAGCCGATTCTTTGCATAGGCGAAACTGCTTGGGAGCGCTCGAGCAATGAGACAAGAGATGTGATACACGATCAACTGATTGGTGGGTTAACAAATATTACTAGTGAAGAACTCGATCGGGTTATCATTGCATATGAACCAGTTTGGGCAATCGGCACTGGTCAAAACGCCTTACCGATAGATGTAGTTGTAGCTGTTCGGACTATTCGAAAACAAATTGAGCATCTTTATGGTGCCAAGGCGGCTGAAAATATTAAGGTATTATATGGCGGTAGCATTACTGCGGATAGCGCGGCTGATTATTTGGCGCTACCAGGGGTTGATGGACTACTAGTTGGTGGTTCGAGCGTTGACGAACATATGTTTTGCCAAATAGTTGAAAAAGCACATAATGGCTCGTCAGAGTCCGAGGAAGATTAGAGGTGGATGTGAAAGATATAGATTTTGATGAACTTGACAGGGCTGTTAATTCCGCAATCGCCAAAGACGGATCTGGTAATATTGAAAGACCAGTTGTAGCGTCAATAACGCCAACGTCAGTTGTGCCAATTGCGCCGACCATAAATTCAAAACCATTGCCGACAACTCCTGTCCCAGCTTCTCGTCCAACCATTAGTCGACCGGCCACGGGTCGTTTTATGGATGTCGTTCATCCTTCGACTAATATGCGAGTGGCTATTCCAGAAAGACCGGCGCTTCGACCGTTATCGTCGTCGATGACGTCACAACCTAGCGTAAATCCGGCGCCAACTTCGTTAAATAATTTTTTAACCAAAGATAATAATGCCGATTTTGATATCGACAAAATTAGTGATGAAATTAATAAAACTCTAAAAACCGATATGAACGAAGCACAAGATTCACCATTCTTGCCAGATGCTAAAGTCGAGAAAAGACCGCTTAATGCTTTTACATCTGAGCAAAATGCCAATGTTTCGACGCAATTAGCTGGTTCCGACAAAGCCATATCGCCAGATGTGCTGTCTGGTGGTCAGGAAAAAATCGATACGCCGTTACCGGCCGAACTACAGAACGATTTGCTTTCAATTGAGGCTGCCGAGGTAGCAAAAACGGATGAAGCTTACATTCCTGATGATTTTGATGACGAGGATGAGCCGGAAACGCCTGAAGTTTCAGAAAATCCAGTAGGTATTGATACTGCCGAAAGCCAGTATATTCCAGTTAGTCCAGACAAGGCACCTACTTTGGAAGAAAAACCAGTTGTAGCGCCGACGCCGACTTTAACAAATCCAATTGCCGCAACCTCTATTCCTCAACAATATACTGAATTACCAAATACTGGCGATAAAGAGATTGGTTCAATTTATGACACAAATTCTTATCATAAGGCCATGACGCCTCCGGCTAAGAAAAAATCTGGTTGGATGTGGGTCATTTGGATTGCATTGTTAATGATTGTCAGCGTAGGCGCTGGTGTTGCTGTTTATTTCTTTGTATTGCCACAACTTTAAGCTTCATAAGATAGTATAATAGTTAGTAATGGATTTACTTGAAGGTTTAAACCCGGCGCAAAGCGAGGCGGTTCAGACTATGTCTGGCCCTTTGCTTATTCTTGCTGGTGCGGGGAGTGGCAAAACTAAAACACTAACGCATCGAATCGCCTATTTGGTTGCCAAAGGTGGTTTTAGTCCTGAAGAAATTCTAGCAGTAACGTTTACCAACAAAGCAGCTCGTGAAATGCGTCAACGATTGGGTACCTTGTTGGGTCAAAATAGCACTAGCTATAGTTTCATGCCTTGGATGGGAACTTTTCACGGTATCTGTGTCAAACTATTACGAATAGACGGAAGCTCGATTGGCATTCAACATAATTTCGTTATTTATGATGAAGACGATCGACAAGGCTTAATCAAACAAGCCATAAAGCAGCTGGGGCTTGGTGATAACAGCCTAAAGGCAAAAGCGGTCAGCGGCCAAATATCGACTGCTAAAAATGAAATGTTAAGTCCGAGCGATTACGAGGCTACGGCAAGTTATCCATATCTAAAAAATGTGGCCAAAATTTACAAAAAATACGAGGAGCTTCGCAAAGCGGCCGGGGCGCTTGACTTTGACGATTTGTTGGTTGAAACGGTTCGTTTGTTGCGCGAAAAGAACGATGTTTGTAAAAAATGGCGGACTATTTTTAAGCATATTTTGATTGACGAATATCAGGACACTAATGCGGCACAATATAACATCATTAAATTATTAGTTAATGATCAAAAAAATATTTGCGTTGTTGGTGATGACTGGCAGTCAATTTACAGTTGGCGTGGGGCTGATTTTACTAATATCCTTAATTTTGAACGCGATTTTAAGGGTGCAAAAGTTATAAAACTTGAACAAAATTATCGCAGCACTGGTAATATTCTCGATGCTGCTAGTAATGTTATTGCGAAAAATACTCAACGTACTGAGAAGAAATTATGGACTGCGGCCGGACCAGGTTTGCCAGTTGAAGTTCACGAGTTGCCAAACGAAGCTGAAGAGGCAAACATGGTGGCGGAAAGAATTGGCACGCATGTTTCAATGAAGGCGCGAAAATTTGGTGATTTTGCTGTTCTTTACCGTACTAATGCTCAAAGTTTTGCCTTCGAACGCGCTTTTTTGCGTTTCCATATCCCTTACCAAATAGTTGGTGGCGTTAGGTTTTATGATCGAAAAGAAGTTAAGGATATTATTGCTTATTTGAGGTTGGTCTATCAGCCACAAGATAGAATGAGTTTTTGTCGTATTGTGAATGTTCCGACTAGGGGCATTGGTGATAAAAGTCTGGAAAAATTTTTGTTGTGGCAATCTGAAAATCGAATGGACATAATTTCGGCTTTATCTAATGCTGACCAGATTGATTCGTTGACGCCACGAGCTAAAAAATCGTTGCAATCACTCGGCGACAAACTACGTGTTATTCAGCAAATAGTTGAAACGACTAGCCCGGCGGATTTAATCGAAAAAATCTTATCGTTAACAGCCTATCGAGATTACATTGCCGACGGTACGCCTCAGGCTGAGGATCGAGAAGAAAATCTTGGATCACTTTTATCCGATGCCAAAAATTTCGTAAGTTTACCCGAATTTTTGGAAGAAGTAGCTTTAATGTCGAGTACTGATGCCGATAATGACGGGCAAAAAGTAACTTTAATGACGCTTCATGCCGCCAAAGGTTTGGAATTTCCGGTTGTCTTTATGGTTGGCATGGAAGAGGGAATTTTGCCGCATGCTCGAGTTTACGAAGCTGGTCGGGCTGAATTAGAGGAAGAAAGGCGATTAGCCTATGTTGGCATGACGCGAGCGCGCGAAGAGCTGCACTTGTCTTATGCTCAAAGTCGAATGCAATTTGGTCAAGTTGGTTATAACCAAGTATCGCGCTTTATTGCCGATATGGGCGAATCAATCTCAATGGCATCATCAGCTGAACCTTCATATAATTATGATACTCAAGAATTCTATAGCGACGAACTGTTTGAAGTTGGCGAGCGTGTGCGGTCAGCCTCATTTGGTAAAGGCGAAATAATCGATATCGACGGTTTGGCATTAACCATTAAATTTGACGATGGCAAAACTAAAAAACTTAACGCTGAATATGCAAGATTGGAAAAAATCTAGCAGCTAATACCCCAAATTATTAGCTTGTATCCCCATACCCATAATGCTAATATTTACTCATATAATTCTAATTAGAGACATAAATATTGAGGGTGGTGATGTTTAAGAAAAAGACACTAAACATAGTAAAATGGTTAGATATGTCAAATATTTCAATTACACGCAGCGGCTTTACCATCGTCGAACTTCTAGTTGTTATTGTTATTATTGGTATCTTGGCTGCTATTACTATGGTTTCTTATTCTGGTATATCGCAACGAGCTAACATTGCTACTATGCAAGCAGATTTAGCGAACGCCTCGCAACAATTAAAAGTCTATCAAGCAGCTAATGATACTTATCCAATCGCCATCGATTGTACGGCTACGCCAGCTGCCAATACGATTTGTCTTAAAATAAGTAATAATGGTAATAATACTTTCACTTATTCATCAAACAATAGCACCAATCCACCAACTTTTAAGCTTGTTGAAACTAGCGCTAGTGGAGTTGCTTATCAAGTTACTGATAACACCAGCCCAGCTGTTTATGTTCCACCAACAGGCATCTTAACAGCGCTAGCGACACCGACGATTGCCACTGGAACGAACCCGCGGGTCGTTGTAGTATCTGCTGATGGTAGCTCGGTCTACACGGCTAACAATGGCGCCAATACTATATCCATGTATACCCGCAACAACAGCACGGGTGCTTTAACGGCCTTAGCCACACCAATTGCCACTGAGTCTTATCCAAACGGTATTGTAGTATCTGCTGATGGTAGCTCGGTTTATGCCGCCAACTATAGTTCCAAAACTATTTCGATGTATGCCCGTAATACTAACACTGGCGTCTTAACGACTTTAGCGACACCGACAATTGCCACTGGAAATGGTCCAAACGGTATTACAATATCCGTTGATGGTAGCTCGGTTTATGTTATTAACAATAGCGACAGTACTGTCTCGATGTATTCCCGTAATACTAGCACTGGTGCCTTAGCGGCCATAGCTACGCCAATCGCCACTGGAGCGGATTCACGCGCAATCACAACTTCCGCTGATGGTACTTCGGTTTATGTTACTAACTTTGCCGCTAACACTGTCTCGATGTATTCCCGTAATACTAGCACTGGTGCCTTAGCGGCCCTAGCTACGCCAACGGTTGCCACTGGAGCGAATCCAAATTTCATCGCAATTTCTACCGATGGTAGATCGGTCTATGTCACTAATAATGGAGCTAACACTGTTTCGATGTATTCCCGTAATACTAGCACTGGCGCCTTAACGGCTCTAGCCACGCCAACGGTTGCCACGGGGTCTTTTCCAAATGGCATCGCAGTATCCGCTGATGGCACTTCGGTTTATGTCGCTAACTTTAGTTCCAACACTGTTTCGATGTATTCCCGTAATACTAGCACTGGCGCCTTAACGGCTCTAGCCACGCCAACGGTTGCCACGGGGTCTGGTCCAAACGGCATTGCAATCTCTGCCAACGGTAATTCGGTTTATGCTACTAATAATGGCACTAACAACATCTCAATATACAGACGTGACTAGACTAATAAAAAGCCTAGCGACTTTAGCAGTACCCGCACTAGCCTATTGATAATATTTCATTTAATCCATAAAATTTGTTATAATTAATTACAAATCTGCGGGGTTTAATGCGAGAAAATGAATAGTCAAATCCGAAAAAATACTGTGCCATTCGGCGCGCTTGTTGTGGCAGTGTTTTTTGTTATTGCCGTAATCTTTATTTCTGTCTCGAACAACACTTTTGCCTTTGATAATAGTAGTGCTTCGACTGAGGGGCGGTTGGTTACGATTCATGATCGCGGTACCGAGCAAACTATCTTAACGAAGACCTCGACTATTGGTGATGCGCTAAAGGAGGCTGGTGTTCTAGTCGACAAGAATGATGTTGTTGAACCGTCGGTTGGCGAAAAAATGGTCTCAACAGACTATCAGGTAAATATTTATCGTGCTCGACCGGTGATTATCGTTGATGGCAATGTTCGTCAAAAAATTATGACGCCGTATCAAACAGCCGAGCAGATTGCCAAAGCTGCTGGTATTACTCTTTATGACGAAGATACAACCGAGCTAAGCCTAGTTGAAAATTTGGTTGAAGGTGCTGGGCTACAATTAACAATCCATCGTGCGGTATCTATAAATCTTACGTTATACGGTAAGACGACCACTATTAGAACTCAGGCTGAAACTGTTGGTAAAATGTTGGAAGATAAAGCTATTAATCTTGGTGATAATGATCATGTCTCGGTAAGTCTTGATGCAAAAATAGTTGAGGGTATGACACTTCGAGTTTGGCGCGAAGGCAAGCAGACCATTACGGTTGATGAGGCAATTGATTTTGAGACTGAAACGATTGACGACGCCGACCAATCGGTTGGTTATCGCGAAGTTCAAACAACTGGCGAAAAAGGCGAGCGAACGGTAGTATATGAGGTCGTCGTTCAAGATGATGCTGAAATTAGCCGAACTGAAATTGCCAGTGTCGTGACTAAAAAGCCAATTGCCCAGATCGAAAAAGTCGGAGTCAAAGGCAAATATAATACACCAAGTGAAAATGAAAATGTAGCCTGGGACTTCTTTGTCTCGCAAGGTTTTAGCAGAATTCAAACAGCTGGCATCATGGGTAATTTGATGCAGGAACATCACTTTAATACAACCGACGTTAACGGTGGTTTGGGAATTGTCCAGTGGACTGGCACAAGGCGAATGAACCTAATAAATGAATATCCCGACAGCTATACGAATATTTACTCACAACTTAATTACTTAATGGAAGAGTTGAATGGTAGTTATTCTGGTGTTCGCAATAATATCAAAGCTTCAGACTCATTGTCTGAGGTTGTGGAAATCTTTCAAAATCAATTTGAAAGATGTAACCCGCTATACTGCATGCTAGATATGCGAATTAGCTATGCTAGCGATGTTTTAGGTAGTCATTGATGGCTTTAAAAAACAATAAATCGCTTGGGCAAAACTGGCTGCGCGATCGCGAAGCTTTGGCGCATATTGCCGATTGTGCCGATCTTAATAAAGAAGATGTTGTTCTGGAAATTGGTCCAGGCCTAGGTACTTTGACTAGTGAACTTTTGCGTCGTGTCAAAGAAGTTATTGCTGTTGAATTTGATCATGATTTAGCCCAAAAACTACCTGGTCAATTTCCCGGAAAAGATCTAAAAGTTATTGAGGCTAATATTTTGCAATTTGATCTGTCGATCTTACCCAAAAATTATAAAGTAGTGGCAAATATCCCTTACTACATTACTAGTAAAATAATTCAAATGTTGGTATCGGCCAAAAATAGACCGTCCATAGCGGTTTTGCTGGTTCAGAAGGAAGTTGCCGAAAGGTTGGCGGCCGAACCGGGCAACTTAAGTGTTTTAGGAATTAGCGCTCAAATCTATGCGGAAGTTTCACTTGGTGATGTTGTTCCAGCAAAATTATTTACACCAGCACCAAAAGTTGATAGTCAAGTTGTGATTCTAAAAATCCGGCCAGAATCTTTATTGGGTGAAGTCGACAAGGACGCCTTCTTTAGGGTTGTTAAAGCTGGTTTTTCCGAAAAGCGCAAGAAGTTGCGTAGTAGTTTAGCAAACGGCCTAAGATTGCCAAAAGCTGAAGTTGAAAAAATTTTAAGTCAAATTGATATCAACCCAGATGATCGCGCTGAAAATCTTAGTATTGACGATTGGCTAAATCTTACGATTGTTATGAATTCCTAGGCAATAATTTTGATTAGTTTGTCTAGCTGTCGCTATCTGTTACAATAGTAATTAATTATGGATAAAAAATTATATATCACAACTGCAATCCCCTATGTTAATAGCACACCGCATGTTGGCAATGCTATTGATTATTTGTGCGCTGATATCTGGGCGCGCTACCAAAGACAAAATGGTAAAGAGGTCCGTTTTTCGGTTGGTACTGATGAGCACGGTAACAAAATAGCCGCCAAAGCCGCTGAATTGGGCACTGACCCAAAGAGTTTTACCGACAAAATGTCGGCTAACTTTGTTGAGCTTATGAAAAAGATGAACACGACTTATACAGACTTTGTCCGTACTACCGACGAACATCATATGGCTGCCGTTCAGTATATTTGGAAAACTCTTAAGCCATATATTTACAAGAGTTCATATGAAGGTTGGTACTGTGTTGGCTGTGAATCTTTTATAACCGACAAAGAGGCCGGTGAAAATAATGGAATTTGTCCTGATCATAATCAGCCATACCAGCATATCAAAGAAGATAATTATTATTTGAAAACCAGCGCTTTCACGGATCGAGTTCGTGAAGCAATCACCAATAATGAAATGCAAATTTATCCAGAATTTCGTAAAAGGGAATTTTTGGAGCTAATTAAAGATGGCTTGCAAGACGTCAGCATTTCGCGGCCGAAAAAAGATTTAAGCTGGGGCGTGCCGGTGCCGGATGATCCAGAGCAGATTATGTACGTTTGGATTGATGCTTTGGCTAACTATATTACGGTGATTGGTTACCCTGATAATGAAAATTGGAAGCAATATTGGCCAGCGGATGTCCAAGTTATTGGTAAGGATATTTTGCGTTTTCATGCCGGCATTTGGCCAGCTATGTTGCTTGGCCTAGGTTTACCTTTGCCAAAAAAATTGCTAGTACATGGCCATGTTCACTCAGCCGGCCAAAAGATTAGCAAAACTCTTGGCAATGTCGTTGATCCAGTCCAAGTTATCGATGAATATGGCGTTGACGCTTTCCGCTATTTCTTTTCGCGTCACATTCCAACGCTTGATGATGGTGATTTTACTTGGGAAGCATTTGAGAATTCTTATAACACCGAATTGGCTAATGACCTCGGTAACGTCATTTCGCGTATTGGTGGCATGATTACTCGATATCAAGCGGGTGTTGTTGGTGAAGTACCGCAAGGCGAGCACGACATGGACACTTACCATCATGCGATGGAAAATCTAGAATTTGATAAAGCAATCGATGAAGTTTGGCTAATGATTAAGAGTCTTAATCAATATATTGAAAATGTTAAGCCATGGGAAATTGCTAAACAGGCCAAAACTGACCCAGAGGCCGTAGTCCATTTGTCGGAAGTCTTAAATAATTCAGTTGGTTCTCTAACGCAAATAGCTGATTTGTTAGTGCCATTTTTGCCAGATACGGCGGAAAAAATTCATGCAACCTTTAAGGCTGGTTCGGTCGTATCACTCGAAGGTGTTTTATTCCCGAAGATTTATAAGCACACGGTTGACCCAAACGCTCCGAAAGCTTAAGACGTATGCTGATTGATTCGCATTGTCATATTCATGACTCGGATTATCCGATTGCCGCCGACGAGGCAATTGCTCGTGCCAAAAAATCTGGTGTTGAGCAGCTAATTTGCATTGGTACTGATGCCGACAATTCTCGTCAGGCGATAAATTTTGCCAACAACCATAATAATGTCTTCGCTTCGGTGGGCGTGCATCCATGCAATTGTAAAAGTGGGCTAGCTGATATTGCTAATATTCTTGCCGAAGGCAATAAGAGGGTTGTGGCGGTCGGTGAAATTGGTCTTGACTATCATTACGGAAAAGGGCAGCGCGAGCTTCAAATTAAGCTTCTAAAACAACAAATTGAGTTGGCCATAAAATATGACCTGCCGATTATTTTTCATATTCGCGAGGCATTTGATGATTTTTGGCCAATCATTGATGAATTTGTGGCTAATGGTGCAAAAATTCGCGGCGTAATTCATAGTTTCACGGACACGCCAAAAAATGCTGCCGAAACCCTTAACCACGGACTATATATTGGCGTAAATGGCTTTAGCACTTTTATTAAAGATGATACGTTAAAAAACATGTATGCTAGTCTGCCACTCGATAGAGTTATCCTTGAAACAGATGCGCCTTATTTGACGCCAGTGCCTTTTCGTGGTAAAGTAAACGAGCCTGCATATGTGAGGAATATTGCTGATTTTCACGCTTTGATCCGCCAGACAATGGTTGATCAAGTTGAAAAAGTTACAACCGCAAATGCGCGCAACCTATTTAATCTATAAGACATACAAGCAAAAATAAACCTCGGTATCCTTTAAATCAGGGCTTATAAATATTTATGTCACAAAATTCAGTCAGTGAATACCAAATTCCGAATAATAAATTAGGCGATGATGAATCGCAGGCTGATAAAGCACGTCAAGATGTTAATAGTGCCTATGCTTTAAGCAATTACAACCAAAAAAATGAAGACTCTGAGACAAAAGTCGAACAGCCAGTCGAACAGACTATTGAGAGGCTTAATTTTATTGGTGGTGATATTGAAAATGCTCGAAATAAAGAGCTAGATTCTTTAACGGCCCAAACGCGTCGTCATTTAAGCAATGTTCGGATTTTTGCTAAAGATGTTTCGAATACTTTGTTTTTAGGTAACGCTCCCCGTTTAACCAATCGTGAGATTGCCGAGCGAAGGTTGATTGATGAGGAAAGTAAGATTGGTGCATCGATTTTTGGTCAAAAAAGTGACAAGAATCAAATTAGCAAATTTTTCTTGCATGGCCATAATGACAATTGTCTTTATGATTGGTATTATTATCACGAAGAGAACCTTGGGGAACTAGGTGACCATAAAAAAATTACGCTCCATTATGAAGTCCGTCCAGAAGGAATTTTGTTGTATAAAACCGGTCAACTGAAGGCCGAATATCTATGGGGTGAGGATTTAAATAATTTCGTACGAGCTGCTGAAATATATTATGGTTTTGTGATGAAGCATTATTCAACCGAAAAAAAATCTACAGAAAAATCACGGCTATCTCATAGTGCCTTAAAGCATCTGATTAATTTTTCGGACAATAACAGCAAATAGGGCGACTTAGTTGCTATAATTAAAAGATGGAACAAAATCTGATTTATCTTGATCATGCTGCCGCGACGCCGATGGACGATCGAGTTCTTGCTGTAATGCAACCCTATTTAACTAGTAACTTTTTTAATCCCTCCAGCCCATATATGCCAGCTATTTTAGTTAGGCGAGCTTACGAAGATGCCAAGCAAAAACTGGCCAATTTAATTGGTGCCAAATCAGGTGATATTGTCATGACGGCAGGGGCGACTGAGTCGATCAATTTAGCCTTTAATGGTGTAAATGGCCATGTTATTACTTCTAATATTGAACATTATGCTGTCTTGGCATGCGCAAAGGTTTGCAACAACACCATAATTGAGTCAGATGAAAAAGGGATGATTTCGGCTGAAAAAGTTAAGCAGGCGCTTCGTCCGGACACACAATTAGTCAGCATTGCTTTAGCTAATAATGAGTTGGGCACGATTCAGCCACTGCGTGACATTGCCCTCGTAATTAAAAAAGAGCGCGAAAGTCGATTACTGAGCGGTAATAAAACACCACTTTATTTTCATACTGACGCTTCACAAGGCGCTGGGCTGATTGACGTGAACGTTGCACGGCTTGGCGTTGATATGCTGACGTTGAACGCCGGTAAAGTCTATGGCCCAAAACAAGTTGGACTACTTTGGTTATCTAGCCAAACAAAAGTCAAACCGAAAATCCTTGGCGGTGGTCAGGAGCGGGGTTTGCGCAGTGGTACGGAAAATGTTGCTGGTACGATTGGTTTTGCTAAGGCCTACGAGATGGCTTATGAACATCGTAAGTATGAATCCGAAAGACTGGAAAAAATGCGCGATTATTTGCAGCGTACTTTGCTGGAAGCTTTTCCCGAAGCGGTTGTTTCCGGCAACCAAAAATATCGTTTACCAAGTTTTTTGCATATATCATTTCCAAAACTTGATGCTGAACGACTAATCTTTTTATTGGAAGACAGAGGTGTGTTAGTTGCGTCTGGTAGTGCCTGTGCTGCTAATAAGGGCACTCGTTCGCACGTTCTAATGGCAATCGGTTTATCACCGGAATTAGCTGATGGCAGCATTCGAATTACACTCGGACATTTATCAAATGAAGAAAATATTAAACGGGCGGCCGAAATTATGATAGAAGAAATAAACCGCGAATATGAAAGAAGCGGCCGATGATAAAAAAACTGTTGTTTTTGGCGTTATTTATTATTAGCGTAATTGTGGGCGTAACTTACTATTTACAGCCAAATGACCTGAGCAAGTGTGACGTTTCGCCGAGCGCGTCGGCTGGCTGCACAGCCGTTGATGCTATTGTGGCAATTAGTGGTGGCGATACGGCAGCAAGGGCGAATGAGGCAATTAGTCTGTATCAGTCTGGCTGGTCCAAGACATTAATTTTTTCTGGAGCGGCTGTTGATAAAGCTGGTCCAAGTAATGCCTACGAAATGAAACAATTGGCTTTGAGTGCTGGCATTCCTGAATCAGCAATATATATAGATGAAGAGGCTGAATCGACCAAAGAAAATGCCGAGAACGCCCAAAAAATTTTTGAAGAACTTGGCATTAAGAAAATCATATTAGTGACGTCTGGCTATCATCAGCGTCGGGCTGCGCTAACTTTTGAAAAATATACTAGCGGAATTACCATAATTAATCACCCTGTTGCTTCGGACAACGACTGGTCTATCTGGTGGTGGACGACGCCAAGGGGTTGGTGGTTGGTCGGGTCTGAAGCGGTGAAAATAATTGCCTTTTGCATGGTTGGGGCGGTTTAGATGAGCAAAAAGTTAAAAGTTTATGTTGGTATGAGCGGTGGCGTCGATTCATCGTTAGCGGCAGCATTGTTGGTTGAACAGGGCTATGATGTGACGGGCGTTTATATGAAAAACTGGTCAGTTGACCTGCCAGGTATGAAGTGCCCATGGGCGGATGACTTAGCCGATGCTAAGCGAGTAGCGGTTCGACTTGGAATCGATTTTAAAGTTTTTGACTTTGAGAAAGATTATAAGCAAAAGGTCGTTAACTATATGATTGACGAATACAAAAATGGCCATACTCCAAATCCGGATGTAATGTGTAATCAAGAAGTAAAGTTCAAACTGTTTCTTGAGGCCGCACTGGAAGATGGTGCTGATATGATTGCGACTGGCCACTATGCGCGGGTTGCGCATTTTGACGATACTGATGATTTATCTATTATTTCTTCAGACCTGGAGCGAAGCAGTATCGCAATAAATAGCGTCCGAAAAGGCGATGCAGGAAAAGGATTATTGCTTCGAGCCGTTGACGATAATAAAGACCAGACTTATTTCTTGTATCGTGTGACGGGCGAGGCAATGGCAAAAACTCTATTTCCAATTGGGGAATTTACCAAGCCAGAAGTACGGAAGATGGCAGCACAGCGTAATTTAACGACGGCCGTCAAGCGTGATTCCCAAGGCATTTGTTTTATTGGCCAAGTTGGTATTCGTGATTTTCTAAGTATGTATGTTGAGCAAAAACCAGGTCAGATTATTGATAAAAAATCTGGCAAGGTTTTGGGACTGCATGAGGGGGCGATTTTTTACACGATTGGCCAACGCCACGGTTTGGATATTGGTGGCGGTTTGCCGTATTACGTTGTTGGTAAAAATATGGATAAAAATGAAGTTTATGTGACGACCGATATCAATGACGAGTCTTTATGGAAAGACGGTATTAATTTAATTGACATTCATTGGATAAATGAAGCTCCCGTTGCGGGCAAATACAAGATTCGCGTGCGCCATCGCGCGCCGCTAACGGACGCAGTTCTTAGCTATGTGGACAATGGCGTATTGCTCAAATTGGGCAATTCTGAACGCTCAGTAGCTGCGGGCCAATCGGTCGTAATTTATGATGGCGATATCTGTCTTGGTGGCGGAATAGTCGTATAATTTTTGATTGACAAGTCATAACGTTAACGGCATAATGTTACAGTTGTTTGTTTGAATTGTATTATTTAAACAAATCAATGAACCTTAAAAAACGGACGGAGGAAAACATGACTAGGCGACCTATTTTAAACAATGATACTTATGTCCTTGAGCTCTTTGGAAATTTAAAAGGTAAAATTGGATGGAAATTCTATTTGGCTGCGAACGGAAGTCTGCTAACGACATCAAGTCATCCCCAGAAATACTGCGTTGGCAATCTTGGTATTGTTGGTAGCGGAGATGCTATCAAGATATCGAATGCCCCGTTTTCGGACACTGACTTTTTTAACAGCTTTAATTTGGTGGAATTACTTACCGATGAATCAAAGAGATGTAGATTCGAAAATATACTAAAAGAAGGTAGGTGCACACTTATCGATAAAGTCATTCGTCGCTCTTAGTCCGTTTTTACTAGCCCTGTTCTAAATCAGAACAGGGCTTTTTTAATTGCGTGTGGACGTAGTGTTCTAGTGCTAAATAATGTTATAATTAACGGATATGAATGCTCAGCAAATCCGTAACGAATATTTGAAATTTTTTGAAGAACGTGGCCACACGGTAATTCCTCGTGCCAAATTAATTCCCGATAACGATCCGACGACGCTGTTTACTGGTAGTGGTATGCAACCGCTTTTGCCATATCTTTTGGGCGAAACTCATCCGGGTGGCGTCAGGCTAACCGATAGCCAAACCTGTTTTCGAGCTCAAGATATTGATTCAGTTGGTGATAATCGTCACACGACTTTTTTTGAAATGCTTGGTAACTGGAGCTTGGGTGATTACTTTAAGGAACAACAAATTCGTTGGTTTTTTGAGTTTTTGACAGATAAAGTTGGCCTAGACCCAAATAAAATTTATGTTTCGGCTTTTATTGGCGATGCAAAGCATAATATTCCACGCGATGACGAAGCGGCTAATATTTGGCAAAAAGTTTTTGCCGAAAAAGGCATTGAAGCAAAAATCGTTGAGATTGGTAGCCAAGAGGACGGTGACAAGCGCGGTATTAATTCTGGCGAGCGTATTTTCTTTTATGATGATAATCAAAACTGGTGGAGTCGGAATGGCAACATCGACAGCACGCCAATTGGCGATCCGTGTGGCCCTGATAGTGAAGTCTTTTACGATTTTGGCGAGCAGAACCATGCTGATGGTTTTGGGCTAGCACATCCAGCTGGCGACAGTGGTCGATTCTTGGAAATTGGCAATCAAGTCTTTATGCAATATCATCGTCTTGAAGACGGCAGCTTTGAGCCATTGTTGAAGCAAAATGTTGATTTTGGTGGTGGCTTAGAGCGAATTGCTGCTGCGGCCATTAATAGTCCCGATATCTTTAAAATTAATCTTTTCTGGCCAATTATTGAGAAATTGCAGCAATTGAGTGGTAAAACTTACGAAAGCCATACTCAAAGTATGCGCGTCATTGCCGATCATTTACGGGCAGCGACTTTCTTGGCGGTTGATGGCGTCAGGCCTTCCAATAAGGAACAAGGCTATGTGATGCGCCGATTTTTACGCCGTTCAATTCGTTATGCCTTTGATTTGGGTATTGAACAAAATTTCTTCCAGGAAATCGTGCCGGTCATTGCCGATTTATATGCCAATGATTATCCAGAGGTTAATAATCAACGCGATGAGGTAATTGCAACGCTTGTTAAAGAAGAGAAAGCCTTCCGTCAGACTTTGAACAAGGGTCTGCGTGAATTAAACAAGTATGTTGGGAAAGGTTTAACTGGCGCTGACTTATTTATGTTGCATGATACCTATGGTTTTCCGGTTGAATTGTCAATTGAAGAGGCTTATAAGCAAAATATTGAGGTTGTCAAAGACTGGCGGATTGATTTTGACATCAAGATGGCTGAACAGCGAATGCGAAGTCAAACGGCTGCTAAGGGCGCTTTTAAGGGTGGTTTAAATGGTCAGTCGGAGATTACTAAAAAGTATCACACTTGTGCTCACTTGTTGGGACAGGCGCTTCGAATTGTCTTAGACGAATCAGTTGCCCAACGTGGCTGTAATATCGATGAAGAACGAATTCGGTTTGACTTTTCTTGGGGTGAAAAAATGACTCCAGAGCAGCTGAAACAAGTTGAGAATATTGTTAACGAACAGATTGATAATGATTTGAAAGTCACTTTTGCGGAATATCCAGTAAAGGTTGCCCTCGAAGAGATGGGCGCGCATGGTGAATTCAGTAATAAATATGGTGATATGGTTAAGGTTTATCGAATTGCTGCCGATGGTGCTGAGACGCCATTTAGCCTTGAAGTTTGCGGCGGCCCTCATGTTGATCATACGGGCGAAATCGCCGAAGGCGGTAAACGGTTTAAAATTATTAAAGAGGAATCCAGTTCGGCTGGTGTGCGTCGAATTAAAGCGATTTTAGCTTAAAATATTTTACCTGGCGGGGTTTGCTGCTCGGTCCAACCTAGTTTTGCTCTACCTTATTAACACCTGTGATTGTTACTAAAATTGGTAAATTTTTAGTTATGGGCAAATTGAATGTGAAACTGCAAAACGATTGAATTATCTAGAACATAAGCGTTGTTGGTATATAATAGTAATAATTATGGTATTTGAAAAACTACGGATAAAAAAACGAACAAATTCGATTGACAATTATATTGTTGCTTTGGATATTGGAACTGAATACGTTAAGGCTTTAATTGCCAAGCTTGATGGCGATAAATTGGATATTGTTGGCGTTGGTCGAACTCACCAAGAAGTCAGCGATATGTATGCTGGTGCAATTGCCGATATTTCGGGTGTTGTCAGAAATTGTGAAGCGGCCTTAGCTGAAGCGGAAAGTCAGGCTGGTATTCGGGCTAAAAAAGTTGTTATTGGTATTGCTGGTGAATTGGTCAAGGGCTTAACAAACACGATTCGGTATCGTCGTCCACAGCCGGATCGCCCGCTTGATACTAATGAGATGGAATTTATTATTGAAAAAGTTCAGGAGCGTGCTCAGCTTAAGGCTCAAAAACAAATTGCCCTTGAAACTGGTAATCCTGACGTGGAAATTAAATTAGTTAACAGTGCCCTCGTTAGCATTCATATTGATGGCTATAAAGTCAGCAATCCTATCGGTTTTCAGGGTAGAGATGTGGCTGTTCAGATTTATACAGCTTATGCGCCAATGGTGCACATTGGGGCTTTGGAGCGAGTTGCTGAAGAACTATCGCTTGAATTGATGGCCGTGGCGGCTGAACCATTTGCGGTTAGTCGAAGCGTCCTCGGAACTGACGCTAACAGCAATTTCACGGCTATTTTGGCGGATATTGGTGGTGGCACGACCGATATTGCGGTCGTGAATGATGGTGGCGTCGAAGGTACGAAGATGTTTGGTATTGGTGGGCGTAGCTTCACGCGAACTATCTCTAGCGAACTAAATATTCCTTATGCCGAAGCCGAAAAAATAAAGGTAAACATTGATAGCGATAATATCAAACCTAGCCTAAAAAAAGAGGCCGAAGAAGCGATTGATAAAACTCTTGAGGTCTGGATTGCCGGAGTTGAATTGGCGCTTGGTGAATTTGATTCGGCTGATCATCTGCCAAATCGTATTTTGCTTTGTGGTGGTGGTGCAAGCTTGAAAAAGCTAGTTGAAGCGCTTGAAGAAAAAGATTGGCATAAAGATTTGCCGTTTACGAAAAAGCCAACCGTTCATCATATTAAACCCGAAGAAGTGGTCGGTATTTCCGATTCAACTGGCAAAATTAACGACCATACCTTCATCACAGCCATGGGTCTTTTGAGGGTTGGCTATGATACAATGGTAGGCAGTAGTGACAGCGATACGATAAAAGAAAAATTAGATCGGATTCTTAGAATATAGTTATGAACAAAGATGTAATTTACATTGATACTGAAGATGATATAACGGCGATAATCGGTAAAGTTAAAGAAAGCAAGGAACGAATCGTCGCTTTGGTGCCACCGAAAAGGATTGGCATTTTGCAGAGTGCCGTAAATTTGCGATTACTCGCTAAAATGGCCGACAAAAGCAATAAGCGATTAGTTTTAGTCACGAATAACAAAGCGTTAATTAATTTATCAGCCGTAGCAAAAATTCCAATCGCTAGAAGTCTTCAAAGCAAGCCGGAGATGGCTGAAATTGATATTCTTGAGATTGATGAAGGTGAAGATGTTATTGAGGGCGAGCAGCTGCCAGTTGGCGAATTAATGAAAACGGCCGACGAAAGAGTTGAAATCAAGTCTTTGCCGACAAACAAAGAAAGTGTTGCTGATGCAATCAATGATATTGATGTCGAGAGTGACTCTTCGAAATTTGGAATTGGGCCTAAAGTTAGTGAACTGAAGAAAAATAAAATTAAAGTCCCTGATTTTAATCGGTTTAGAAAAATCTTATTTGCAAGTATTGCTGGCGCAATCTGCTTGATTATCTTCTTTGTTTGGGCGATTATTTACGCGCCAGCGGCCAATGTTATTATCACGGCCAAAACTTCAACTGAGTCGGTCAAAATTGATAATGTTATTTTAGGAACCGAGACCGACGCTGCGAAAAATACGGTTAAAGCTACGCAAAAAACGTTAACTCAGGATTTGAGCGTTACTTTCACAGCAACTGGTGCTAAAAATACGGGGAATAAGGCAACTGGTATAGTCATCTTTAGCAACTGCGATACGTCCGATCCACTTACTATTAGCGCGGGCACGGTAATCAAACAAAACGGCTATAGCTATGTAACTCAGGCCGATGCAGAGGTTGGGGCTGCCAAATTTGTTAATGCGCATTGTTCTCTAGCTGGGACATCTTCGGAAGTTGCTGTAACTGCCGACAGTGCTGGTGTGGCTTATAACACCAGCACCGGAGTGGAGTTTACAGTTAGTGGTTTTGGCAGTGATATAACGGCTTACTCTGATGGCGGAATTACTAAAGGAACTGATAAGATTTCGGCTGTTGTTACGGCTGACGATATTACAAAAGCTACTGAGGCTCTTAAGAAGCTTTCGACCGACAGCTATAAACAGCAACTTACCAATGGACTAACTGCCGACGAATTGGCTATCGCTGAAAGTTATAGTGTAAAATATGGCGATGTTGTCTCAACGCCATTAGTTGGTGAAGAAGTAGCGGATAAGGCTACCCTTAAATCTTCAACGGTGTTCACGATATCGGCCATTGCAAAATCTGACCTTCAAACCATTCTTGATAACGAGCTAGATAAAAAGATAACGGATAACGGTAATAAGATATACAGTGACGGAATAGACGATGTGACCTTGTCTGGATACCTATCGACCGATAAGAGTGTTACGGTTGACGCATATACTAAGACGGCCAAAATCGGTCCAAATATTGACGAGGCCAAGATTAAAGAGCTGATAAAAGGTAAAAAGTTTGGCGATGCTCAGTCGATTTTGAGTGGCATCCCTGGAGTAAATGATGTGCAGATAAACTTCTCATATTTCTGGGTGACAACAATGCCAGATAACGTCGATAAAATTGACGTCCAATTCATTCTTCAAGATGCTTAAAACTATAAAATTGCTCGGTCTAGATGTCGGTGAAAAGCGCATAGGCGTGGCCGTTGGTGACAGCTCTGTTCATATCGCAATTCCATTTGATACCGTCGAAGTTGATGGCAGCGAAATTGAGGCAATTGCTGAGTTGGTGATCAAAGAGAATAGTGAAATTGTTGTCGTCGGCTATCCTCGAAATCAATCTGGTGAAACAACTGCTCAAACTAAATATGTTGAGAGCTTTGTCGAAAAATTGATTGATATTTGTCCAAAAATTGAGTTTCAAGATGAATCATTGACTAGCGTGCTGGCCGAACAGCGTCTAATCAGCTATAAAAAACCATACACCAAGGGTGATATTGATGCGCAAGCGGCGGCAATAATTTTACAAGATTATATAGAGAGTCACTATGTATGATAAAAATAAGGTTGAACTGCGGCCGACTGTTGCTCAACCTAGCGGGTTAAAAATCCCTAAAGAATATAAGACTAAGAAAATTGTTTTTGGCATTTTTGCTATTCTAATTGCTATATGTGTAGGCGTGGCGGTTGGCTTTTATGTTTGGTTAAGGGTTCAGCTATCGCCGTTAGACCCGAGTGCGACTCAATTAGTCCAGGTAACAATCAAGTCTGGTAGCACGACGGCGCAGATAGCTGATGAGCTAGAGAATAAGTCGATAATTAAATCGGCAACTGCGTTTAATATCTACATTCGATATACTAACAAAAATAATAGCCTTCAAGCTGGCACTTATCGTTTGTCGCCGGCTGAATCGATTCAGCAAATTGTTGGCCATCTTATAAATGGACGAGTTGACCAATTTAGTATCACTTTTTATCCAGGCGCAACGCTGACCGATAGCTATACCAAAGATGAATCAAAAAAATACGATGTAACGACGGTTCTAAAGAGAGCAGATTATTCTGACGAAGAAATTGCATCAGCATTATCAAAAACCTATGATAGCCCGTTATTTCAGGACAAACCGGCTGGCACTGACCTCGAGGGCTATGTTTATGGTGAAACTTATAACTTTAATGTCGGCGCAAGCGTTGAGGATATTTTACAAACGACTTTTGATGAATTTTATGCCGATATTGAGGCCAATAATCTTATTAAAGCTTTTGCTAGCCACGGACTAAATCTTTACCAAGGTATAACTTTGGCGTCAATTGTCCAGCGTGAGGCTAGCGACGCTGATGACCAAAAGCAAGTTGCTCAGGTTTTCTACTCACGACTGGATTCGGGTATGCTATTGGGGTCCGATGTGACCTATCAATATATTGCTGATAAATTAGGTGTTAAGCGCAATTTCAATCTTGATTCCCCCTATAATACACGTCGTTATGCTGGCTTAACGCCTGGTCCAATTGCCGTACCAGGGTTATCGGCGTTATTGGCCGTGGCCGAGCCGGCCAGCAGTGATTATCTTTATTTCTTGGCAGGTGACGATGGCGTTATGTATTTTTCAAGAACCGAAGCTGAACATGAACAAAATATTGCCGAACACTGTCAAGTTGGCTGTGCTACGCAATAAATTGACACTTTTTGCAATGGTTGATATACTTAAAGTAGCTCATTCGTGGGTCTGTCTGCTGGTGTAATGTATAAAATTACATATCCGTGGGTGGAAACAGATAGTGAATGCGCCTACCGATAAATGTCGCACGGGTACCGCAAATTAGAACTAATATTAAATAAAAATATAAAGGTCGACATGTGCCCCGTTCTTAGCGAGAAGAAAGACAGAGTAAGGTAGTGCCTTGTAGTGATACAGAGGCTGGAGAATGATTATTCGTAATCTGGTCAAAATGAGTTTTGCTCAAAGATCACTTGCCGCCATAAGGCAGCATGAACAGGCTAAAAAGAGACGCAGAGCGATATTTGGCATTAAGTTTGCTAATATTGCTGTTTATGCCGGTGTCTTTTTGCTTGTTATTTCAATGATTTATATAGGATATGACCAACCGCAGAAAACAACTGCGGTTAATAATGTTGTCACGACAAGTTCGGTTAGCTCGTCTGAACAGCCATCGGTAGCCGATGCTGTTGCTGCCAACGTTGCTGCCGGCGTTGCCCAAACGATAAATTTGCCAGTTGCCGCTTCTGTGTCTAGCTTAGCTATATCAGTTGAAACTATGTCATCGACCATAAATACCGAAACATCTTCGGCGGTTAAGCCTAAGATTATTGAGTCAGTCGTCGAAAGTCGACTAGTCCAAAGTTATACGGTTGTGGCTGGCGATACGGTTTCATCACTTTCTAAAAAATTTGGTATTACGACCCAAACGATAAAGTGGGCCAATGATTTGACGTCCGATGATTTAACGGCTGGCGACGTATTAAAGATTTTGCCGATTGATGGCGTGCTTTATACGGTAAAGACTACAGATACGATTGCATCGATAGCTGATAAATATAAGGTTGATTCGACTCGTTTTGTAACTTATAACGATTTGGAAGTAAGTGGCTTGGTTGCTAACAATAATATTATTTTGCCTGATGGCACTTTGCCAGAAACCGAGAGACCGGGATATGTCGCCCCTGTTACTTATAGCTATTATGCTTCTGGTACGGGCTTCGGTGGCAGCACCTGGTTTATGAGTTATGGAACTGGAGCTTGCCCAAGCTACGCTTATGGTAACTGTACATGTTATGCCTACTTTAGGAGAACTCAACTTGGTCTTGGCGTGGGTGCAAACTGGGGTAACGCCAATGCGTGGGCGGCTAATGCTGCCCGTGACGGTTACGTTGTTGACCAGACGCCGAGTGTAGGTGCGATTATGCAAAGTGGTGGCGGTTGGTATGGACACGTGGCAATTGTTGAATCAATTGCTGAAAATGGAGATGTTACTATCAGTGAGATGAATGCAAGCGTCTCTGGTGGCGGTTATAACATAGTTTCTGGGCGAACCGTTTTAGCTGGAAATGCATCGCAATACAATTACATTCACTAGGATTTTAAAGGAATATTTAATCGCCTCTGTCAAATAAGAGGCGATTTTGGTATAATATAACGAATATGTTTGTTGATACTGCTAAAGTTACGATTAATGCTGGTAAAGGTGGCGATGGCTACATTAGTTTTCGTCGTGAAATTTTTGTTGCTAAAGGTGGTCCTGACGGTGGCGATGGTGGCCGGGGCGGCGATATTATTTTTGTAGCCGATAGCGGTCTAAACACACTAATTGATTTTCGCTATCAACCAGAACTAAAGGCAACCGATGGCGGAGCCGGATTTAAAAGCAACTGTCACGGCGCTGACGGTGATGATTTAAGGGTAAAAGTACCGGTTGGCACTGTCGTTCGCAAAAATGGCGAGGTGATTGCTGATTTTACAAAAAATGGTCAAGAAATTGTTATTGCCAAGGGTGGCGACGGTGGTTTTGGTAACCAACACTTTAAGTCCTCAGTTCGCCAAACGCCTAAAATGGCTGAAAAAGGCGAGCCTGGCGATTCATTCGAAGCTGAACTAGAACTAAAACTTTTAGCTGATGTTGGCTTGGTTGGTTTTCCAAACGCCGGTAAATCAACCTTTTTGTCGGTTGTGAGTAATGCTCGACCGGAAATTGCTGATTATGCCTTTACGACGCTTACGCCAAATTTGGGCGTAGCTGCTGTTGATGACGGTAGCTTATTAATTGCTGACATTCCTGGTCTTATCGAAGGTGCTAGCGAGGGCAAGGGACTTGGTGATACATTCTTGCGTCATGTTGATCGTACTTCAGTGTTATTGCATCTAGTGGATGTTTATAGCAATAATATTGCAGCTGACTATAAAACGATTCGAGATGAACTAAAGAAATACAACCCTGAACTAGCTGAGCGACCAGAGGTAATTGCAATTACTAAAATCGACGGGCTAGATGAAGACATTGTTAAGATGCAAGCTGACGAACTTAAAAAAGTTGCGGGTGATACGCCAATCTTTACGATATCGTCAGTCGCTCACATTGGGATTAAAGAGGTGCTTCGAGAACTGCGACGAAGAGTTGAGGAATCGAAAAAAGTCACTGAGCTTATTGAAGATGAAGACGACGAAATTCAAACTATTTCACTCAGCAAAGAAAAAATTGCCGAATCTTGGAAAGTTGATCGCTTTGAGGAAAATGATGAAGTTTATTTCGTTGTGACTGGCGAAAAAATTGAAAAATTTGCGCGACGAACTGATTTTGGCAACTACGAAGCCGAAAATCGTTTGCGTTATATCATGAAAAAGCTTGGAATTGAACGTGAGCTACACCGTCGTGGTGCCGAAGGTGACAGTGTGATTCGCATTGGCGATAATGAGCTGACCTTATTAGAACAATAAATTATTCTTCTAGTATATAATTAAATTAATGTCTAAAACTTTCTTTTTCTATGACCTTGAAACGAGCGGTTTAAATCCCCGTGAAGCGCGCGTTATGCAATTTGCTGGTATTCGGACCGATTTGGACTTAAAGCGGGTTGGAGAGTCGTATAACATCCTTGTAAGGCTAAATGACGATGTCTTGCCAAGTCCAGAAGCGTTGATGGTAACCGGTATTACGCCACAGCAAACTATTGGTGATGGTATTAATGAGGCGGAATTTGCTAAAATTTTAGCAACTGAAGTTTTTACACCTGAAACGACCGTGGTTGGGTTTAATAACATTCGTTTTGACGATGAGTTTATCCGCCATCTATTTTGGCGCAATTTTTATGATCCGTACGAATGGTCTTGGAAAGATGGACGATCCCGTTGGGACTTGCTTGATGTTGTGCGTATGACTCGAGCCTTAAGGCCGGAGGGAATTGAGTGGCCGGTTGACGATAAGGGTGCGGCAACTAATCGTTTGGAGCTAATTACCAAATCCAACGGGCTCAACCACATTAAAGCCCACGATGCTTTGAGCGATGTCGAAGCTTTAATCTCAGTTACAAAACTAATTAAAGATAAGCAGCCACAATTATATGACTATCTGCTCAAAATGCGTGATAAAAATGAAATTAAAAAATTAGTGAATTTGGATTACAAACAGCCATTTGTTTATGTCAGCGGACGATTTGAAGCTGAATTTAATAAGGCAACAATTGCCTTCCCGTTAACGACTGGCAAAAATAGCAATGTTGTTATCTACGATTTGCGCTATGACCCGACGCCGTTTGTAAAATTAAGCCAAAAAGATTTGGCTAAAAAGTTTTTTGCAACTTGGGAAGAGCGACAGGAAGATGATTTTGAAAAATTACCGGTCAAAGAGCTCCAATACAATCGATCTCCGGCAGTTGCGCCGCTAGGTGTCTTGTCGCAAGGTGATGGTTGGAAAAAGATTGCTTTGAATGAAGAAACTATTGCCAAGCACAAAGCTATTTTGCTGGCTGCGCCAGAATTTGCTGAAAATGTGCGGACAATATTTGAAAATCGCGAAGAATTTAAAAAGTCGCCTGATCCAGAAGCGCAACTTTATGATGGTTTTGTGCCAGATATTGATAAGGTGCGAATCGAAGCTGTTCGTAATGCCGATGAGCGGCAGCTGGCCGATTTTCATCCAAATTTCATCGACGAAAGGCTTGAACCGCTACTTTTGCATTATAAGGCTAGAAATTTTCCGAACTCATTGGCCGAGGATGAGGCTGAAGCTTGGGAAAAATGGCGAGGTGCTAAAATAACGGCGGCATTGCCTGCGTTTATCAAAACATTGCAAAAACTTGCCAAAATTACTACTGATGAAAACAAGATCTTTATTTTACAAGAACTCCAGCTGTGGGCCGAGAGTGTTGTGCCAGTCGATTTCGAGTGATAATTAAGCTAACTTAGCGTCGGTTTTTAGAGTAGTTCGTTTGGTCTTTGAAAAATTATTCTTTCGAATATAAGGCAAAATAAATGTCTTACCAATTAGCAGTCCAGCTGTGATGGAAAAGATTGCTAACATTAGGCTTGGGTCGACTCGATATTCCGTCCAAGGGATTATGCCGGCGAAGAAAAACTCTAATAAATTGACCCAAAAACCAAAAGATTCTAGGATGATGGCTAGGCTGGCAAATATCGCGATTCTGGTAATTGTTCTCTTCATATTTATAGAGAAACTATAGCCAAAAAATAGTGATAATACAATCATAAGCGCAATTGTCAAATAATATATACAGCGATGTTGTGAATGGGCATAGTCTGTCTCGGTGCATATTTTGACAAGTGCTAATCTAGGCGTCGGTTTTCTGGCTGTTTTGTTCTAATTTTTTTGTTCTTAATACGTCAGTTTAACCTTGCCTTTTAATTTTATGGCTATTTTTTGAATTATTTTTATTAGCAATAGAACAAATACGGTCGTTGCCAGTGAGAGTGCAACGTATACCAGTACTCTTTCCTTAGGGGCTCGATATATCATTTTGTTCTTCATAATTACTGCCCACGTAAAGTTACAAAATAATAAGACGCAGCTAAACGATGCGCAATACGACCATTTGGGATTTTTAAACAACTTAAATGTATAACTTTGTTCGCTAAAAGTAATCGACACGGCAATCATAAGCAGCAAAAATATAATTGTGTCCTGACTGCTAGGAGCGTGAAATAGCATATATAATGTTGATAATGCATAACATAGTATTTCAGCAGAGGTTAAAACAATATGGCCAAGTTTTGTCCATTTTATTTTTGACATTTTTTTCGCGATTTCGTAGCATATAGCACCTGCGGCCACTTCTGCGATGCCGCGAAGCATACCTTCATAATAGAATCCCGACCATGCACCTGCTTGCTCTGCTAAATTACCATACGTTAGGGAAATCCAACCTAGAATAAAGAGCGCCAGCAACGGTGCGATAACGTACGAAAAAGTATCCCGTTTTTTTAGGTACAACGGGAATAAAATCCACATTGCTGCAAACATTGCCGATAAATACCACTCGACGCCGGTAGAATAATATGCAGTAAAACCATACATCTGGCCGCATAATAGTTCCCAGACAGAATTAATGGCATTATTTACTAAATCTAAATCGCCAAAGAAAAATCTGATAAGAACACATACGATAATACTGACAAGAAGTGGCAAGAAAATACAACTATATTTATGAAACATAAATTTAACAGTTTCTTTTCCGATATTTATTTTTTTCTTGGCTTGTTCTGATGCTTGAATTATTTTATCGGCCGATTTCGCCATCAGATAACCAGAAATTAAGAAAAAGAACTCAACTGCCAGGGCACCGTTCAGAAAATATAATCGTTTTTCGAAGATATATTCTGAATGTACCCCTACGACTATAAACATGAAAAATAGTTTTAAAAAGTCTATTACATAGTTGCGCTGCTTATTATCGGCTGGTTTTTCCATTGCTTTAACCCTACCTTGTTCTCATGAAATTAAAAAGATTAGTTTAAAAACACCTTGTTTAACACAATTGTATATCATTCTAAGCTTTTGTTGACTATTTTTGGGGATTTGGTTGTACTGCGTGGTCTGGAAAAAGTCGCCATATAAGCGTATAATGATTCGGTTATGTCAGAGGTGATAAAAATCGTTGGTGCCCGTGAGCACAACCTAAAAAATATTAGCGTTGAAATACCACGTGATAAATTTGTGGTAATTACTGGTTTGTCCGGTTCGGGTAAATCTAGTTTAGCCTTTGACACTATCTATGCCGAGGGACAGCGCCGTTACGTTGAAAGCCTATCGAGTTATGCTCGACAGTTTTTAGGTATGATGGAAAAACCTGACGTTGACTATATCGAAGGACTAAGCCCGGCCATTAGCATTGATCAAAGGTCAACCAGCCATAACCCTCGTAGCACGGTTGCCACGGTTACTGAGATTTACGATTATTTGAGACTTTTGTTTGCTCGAATTGGCGTGCCACATTGTCCAGTTTGTGGTAAAGCGGTTACAAAACGAACGGCCGACACGATTATTGAAGAAATCATGAAAATGCCCGAAGATACTAAGCTAATGATCTTAGCGCCAATTTTTAAGGCAAAAAAAGGCGAGTTTACGCATGTTCCAGAAAAATATAGTCGACTTGGTTTTGCTAGAGCTCGTGTCGACGGTGTTGTTTATCCATTCGACGAATTTCCTGAACTAGATAAGAACTACAAACACGATATTGAAATTGTGGTTGACCGTATTGCTATGACGGCAGAAATGCGCGGTCGTGTGGCCCAATCGGTTGAACAGGCATTGGAAATTGCCGAAGGTATTGTTGAGATTTTAAACGTTGATGAAGATAAATTAACGGCTTATAGCCAGCGTTATGCTTGTTTGGACCATCCAGGTGAAGACATTCCAGAACTTGAACCGCGTCTTTTTAGCTTTAATGCGCCACAAGGTGCTTGTCCAGTTTGTACTGGTCTTGGCACACGAATGGAAATTGACCCGGAATTAGTTTTAAATCCAAATCTGACAATTTCCGAAGGGGCAATTCGACCTTACAATCGAACTAATAATGACTCGTGGTACCTGAAAAGATTAGCCGCTGTTGGCGAGGCGCATGGCTTTAGTATTAAAGTGCCAGTTAGCCAACTTTCTAAAGAGGTCATTGAAAAAATATTATATGGTACTGGCAATCAAAAATATACGATTTCTTTAGGCGATGGCAAGACTTACGAAACGACTTACGAGGGCGTTATTCCAAATTTGGAGCGTCGTCATAAAGAAACCGATAGTGACTTTATTCGAAAAGATATTGAACGATTTATGCGCGAACATGAATGCTACACCTGCAAAGGCGCTCGACTAAAACCAGTTGTACTGGCGGTTAAAATTCATGGACTAAATATTTTAGATGTTTGCAGCCTTGATGCCGGTAGCGCCTTAGATTTGTTTAAGAATGATCTGAAATTAGATGAACGTGAAAAAATTATTGGTGATAGGATTATCAAAGAAATTGTGGCTCGCTTGGAATTTATGAATGATGTTGGTCTTAGCTATATTGAGTTGGGCCGAGCGGCTAACACGTTATCGGGCGGTGAGGCGCAGCGTATTCGTTTGGCGACCCAAATCGGCTCTGGCTTGCAAGGCGTTCTGTATGTGCTGGACGAACCATCGATTGGCCTTCATCAACGTGATAACGATCGCTTAATTGGAACGCTTAAACATTTGCGTGACCTTGGCAATACGGTGATTGTTGTTGAGCATGACGAAGATACAATCCGTAGTGCGGATTATCTTTTAGATATTGGCCCAGGTGCTGGTATTGCTGGTGGCGAAGTAGTGGCTTGTGGTACTCCCGAAGAAGTGGCAAAAAATCCAAATAGTATAACCGGTAAGTATTTAAGTGGGGCAGAAAAAATTGAGGTTCCAAAAAAACGTCGACCAATAATTAAAGATCGATTCTTGGTGGTGCGTGGCGCTCAAGAAAATAACTTAAAAAATATTGACGTCGAATTTCCTTTAGGGGTTATGACCGTAGTTAGTGGCGTTAGTGGCAGCGGTAAGTCGACTTTAGTCAATGATATTTTAGCCAAGGAATTATCGGCTAGATTACATCGATCTCACGCCGTTTCTGGTAAGCATGAAAATATCGAAGGTATCAAATTACTAGATAAAGTGATTGTAATTGACCAATCGCCAATCGGCCGTACGCCGCGTTCCAACCCAGCAACTTATACCGGCGTATTTACGCAAATTCGTGAGCTATTTGCCTCAACGACAGAGGCCAATATTCGTGGTTACAAAGCTGGTCGCTTTAGCTTTAACGTTAAGGGTGGCCGTTGCGAAGCTTGTCAGGGCGATGGCGTAATTAAGATTGAAATGAATTTTTTGCCGGATGTTTATATAACCTGTGATGCTTGCAAAGGTAAAAGATATAATCACGAAGCTCTCGAAGTAAAGTATAAGGGCGCTACGATTAGTGATGTTCTTGATATGACGATTGAGCAAGCTGCTAAATTCTTTGAAAATGTTCCAGCAATTGCTCGTAAGCTCGACACCATTGTTGAAGTTGGGCTTGGTTATATTAGATTGGGCCAACCAGCTACGACTTTTAGCGGCGGCGAAGCGCAGCGCATTAAATTAGCAACTGAATTAGCTAGGCAAGCAACTGGTAAAACTCTTTATATTCTAGATGAGCCGACTACTGGCCTTCATAGCGATGACGTCAAACGCTTGCTGCAGATCCTACAAAAGTTGGTTAGTGACGGTAACAGTATGATAATTATTGAACATAATCTTGATGTGATTAAATCCGCGGATTATATTGTCGATATGGGCCCAGAAGGTGGTGCAGCTGGCGGCGTAATCGTGGCAAAAGGCACTCCGGAAGAAGTTGCTAAGGTTGAGAGTTCTTATACTGGTCAATATCTAAAAAAACTTTTGAAGTAGATTAGCTACTTTGTCTAAAAACCAGGTTGGTTTATATGGAGCCTATGATGATATCTTTGGCGCTATGCCTTATGCGCCTTAACGCAAGTGGCGTGGTTGGGCTAAAAGATGTTATACTATTATAGATAACATTAATACCGGGATAGGATAAAAGAGGTGAACGAAATATCATTGAAATTAGCTGCCCGAACACTTGAGGGTAAACAAGTAAAACAATTGTTAAAGCAAGGCATTGTTCCGAGCGTCATTTATGGCGGTCATGATGAGCCTGTTTTGGCACAATCAGACTTAGTGGAAACTCTAAAAGTCGTCCAGGCCGCTGGAAGGCATACACCAATTAAATTGATGCTGAATGATAAGAAGCGATTAGCTATCATCAAAACTATCGATTTTGATCCAGTCAAGCACCATCTACGACACGTGGCTTTCCATAGGATTAAGCAGAACGAAATCATTACGACTGAAGTCGCGATTGAGCTGACCGATGAGAATGAGAGTGCGGCTAAGAAAGCTGGATTGGTCATTCTTCAAGCGCTTGAAACGATCGAAGTTAAGGCTAAGCCGGCTGATTTGCCGGAGTCGATTAAATTATCAGTTCTTAATCTTGCCAACGAAGATGATCGTTTGACAGTGGCTGATATCCAATTGCCTAATGGTGTTGAATTTGCCGATGGCGATCAAGATATGGGCTTAGTAATTGCTAACGTCTATGAACCAGGCGCATTGCAAGCTGCCAACGAAGCGGCTGGTGGTGAAGCTGAGGCTGAAGATGCTGAAAAAGTTGAAGCAACTGAGGCTGCCGATGCGGCTATTGCTGAAGCAAAGGCAGAAGCAGAATCTGAAACCAAGACTGAAAAATAATCAGTTAATTAATTTAAAACTCCGCTTTTTAAAAAGCGGAGTTTTTTATTTAGTCTTTTATAAATCCACCGGATTGATGAGCCCATAGTTTGGCATACTCGCCATTCTGGGCAATAAGATCTTTATGGGAACCTTCCTCGATAATCTTACCATCATCAAGAACGAGAATACGGTCTAGTTTAGCAATTGTTGATAATCGATGAGCGATAACAATACTAGTGCGATCTTTCATTAGTTCCCAAAGAGCTTCTTGGATAAGCATTTCGTTTTCGCTGTCGAGGGCCGAGGTTGCTTCATCGAGTACTAAAATCGGAGCATTCTTAAGGATAGCGCGGGCAATAACAACTCGTTGTCTTTGACCACCAGATAATTTAACGCCACGCTCGCCGACAGTTGTATTAAGACCATTTGGCAAAGTCTCAATGAAATCGAGCGCATTAGATTGTTTGGCGGCGTACTTTATCTCTTCATCAGTGGCGTCAGGCTTGCCGTAGGCAATATTTTCCCGAATTGAACGATGAAACAGCACTGCTTCTTGTGGCACATAGGCGATGGCTTGATGTAAATCTTCTTGAGCTACTCTGGCAATATTTTGACCATCAATCATAATCTTACCTTTTTCGATGTCGCTAAAACGGAGAAGTAACCGTGTTAGGCTAGTTTTGCCGGATCCGGAAACCCCGACCAGGCCAACTCGTTCGCCGGGCTTAATCTTTAGGGTAAAATTAACAAAAAGCGGTTTGATATTCTCTTTGTGTGTAAAAGTAACTTTATCGAATTTAATTTCGCCGCGAATGACATTGAGAGTTAGTGGCTTTTCGGCGTCTTTTACCTCGATTTCTTCATCAAGTGTACTAACCATTGGGCCGGCATCGCCAATCGTTCGGATGTAATTTCTGGTGGCATTTGAAACTTGCCAAAGTTGCGAAACTACGTTTAGCGTATAGCTAATTACCAAATAAACTGCACCGATACTAGCGATATGGTATTCAGTTGCAAAAATTGCGGCAATAAAAGCGCAAAGATTCATTAATGTCATCATGGTGCTAAATAGGCCGGTTACCGTTATAACGCTTTTCATCTCTTTCATGCTAGCGGTACGCCAGTCATTTATTAGGCCCTTATATTTTTCTAATTCGGTCTTTTCTTTAGCGAAAGCTTTGACGGCTGAAATATTGCTAATTGCATCGGCAAAATAGCCAGTCATGGCGCTGGATTTTTCAGCAACACTGCGGCTAACTGGTGCGATTGAGGTCTGAGTTTTTATAATAATAGCGATAATGATTACTGATAGAATCGCTAATGTGATTGCATATTGCCACATGATAAAACTAAGAGCAATACAGACTGAGATAAGCGTTGTGATCACTGGCACAACTGTAAAAATTATCGTGTCCCAAAATCGTTCAATCGAACCGTTTAATTTGTTAGCGTCGGATACGATGCCGCCAGTCATTTTATTGGAATGAAAGCCAAGACTTTTTTCGCTTAAGTGTTTAAAAACGCGCGTGGAAATGATTGCCTGTATCTTTGTCTCGGCGATAAAAGCCATGGCGATAGTAATACGTACGGCGACGACGTCGCCTAAAATCAAAATAGCAGCGTAGCCAACCAATAATCCGATGCTACCAGAAAATGTGGCAGTGCCAGTGGCGATGCCAGTTAGCAATTTAGAGACAAAAATCGGGGCGATAGTGGTTGAAAAAATAGCAAAAATTATTTGCATTATAACCATAATCAAACATAGCCCTGGCGAAATTCTCCAGAGACCAAGCAGAAATTGTAAAGATCGTTTTGATAAATCTTTTTTTTGCATAGAACTCCTTAAATATGGTGAAATTTTTATGTTCCGAGTGTCTAAAACGCACAAGTAGCCATCCAGACGGATATAATTTACGTAATTATACTATATAATATTGATTGATGCAAAAAGATAAGCTAAAAAATTTACCAGCTAAACCAGGTGTTTACTTTCATAAGGACAAAACTGGACAAATTATTTATGTTGGTAAAGCGGCGGTTCTAAAAAACCGTGTTCGGCAATATTTTCAGAGTTCTCGATTGATGGATGCTAAAACTCGGGCTTTGGTAGCGGAAATTGCTGATACGGACTGGGTTGAAACCGAAAGTGAAATTGATGCATTGTTTTTGGAAGCCGAAATGATTAAGCGCTATATGCCGCGCTATAATATTTTGCTTCGTGATGACAAATCGTCAACCTATATTCGAATTGATATGAAAAGCGACTGGCCATACGTTAGTTTTTCGCGTTTGCCAGCTGATGATATGGCGGAATATTTTGGGCCATACTATAGCAGCTATTCGATGAAAAAAGCTTTGCGCTACCTGCGCAAAATTTTCCCTTATTATGTTAAGCCGGTTGGTGATAATGCAAAAATTGATCTGGACGCTCATTTGGGGCTCTCGCCAATTGGTGTTAGTAGTAGCGAGTATAAAGCTAACTTACGCAGATTGATTAGTTATATTAGAGGCGAACGCAAGACTTTGATTAATGAGCTGGAAACTGAGATGAGAAATGCTGCGGCAATAAATGATTTTGAAAAGGCTGCGGAAATTCGCAATAAAATTTATAATTTACGCGATTTGCAGAGGCAAATCTTATTTGGCGATAAAGAATTTTTAGATATCTCTAAAGATCGGGCATTGGGCGATTTAACTGATCTTCTTAATTTACCAAAAATACCAGTGCGAATTGAAGGTTTTGACATATCGCACATGAGTGGTACTAATGTAGTGGCGAGCATGGTCGTTTTTAAAAACGGGGCCAGTGATCGGGCCGAATACCGAAAGTTTAAAACTCGAATTGATAAAAATGATGATTTTTATAATATGAACGAAACGCTAACTCGTCGTTTGGGTGAAAAAAATTTAAAAAGTTGGGGAAAGCCGGATTTGATTTTAATTGATGGTGGTAAGGGACAGCTAGATGCGGCTTTGCAGGCGCGAGATAGACTTGGCTTGTTTGATATTCCATTTATTGGATTGGCCAAGAGAGATGAACAAATTGTTATAAAAAATAGCTACGAAGATGTTTTGGTAAATGAAATTAAACTAGCTGAGCTTGGCGGTAGCCTTGAAACAACAGATGATTTTATTTTAATTAATTTGCCAAAATCTGCGCCAATTATTAAATTATTGCAGCGCGTCAGGGACGAATCGCATCGTTTTGCGGTCAGCTATCATACGGCCTTAAAACGTGCTAAACAGACGGCTAGTTTGTTGGATGAAATCCCCGGTATTGGGCCAAAAACTCGAGCAAAATTAATTCGTAAGTTTGGAAGTATTAATGGAGTTAAGCTTGCGTCCGAGCCTGAGCTAGCTAGGATAATTGGCGCAGCGAAGGCGAAAGTTATTAGATCTAATATCAAAAACTAGCCATATATACAGCTTGTGCTAAAGCGCAAGAAAAGCTAGAATTTATCTATAATGAATAAGTTCTCATCTCGTTTTAGATGCATTGATGTTTATAAAAATAAAAAAAATGGCTTCACGATTGTTGAGCTGATTGTTGTTATTGCAATTATTGGCATAATAGCATCTATCGTAATAGTTAGTTATGGCAATTGGAAAACGAAAGTTGTTGAAACTCAGATAAAGAGTGATTTAAACGGTATTTCGTCTGCTATGAAGAACTTTCAAACCTTTAATAATTCCTATCCGTCATCCTTGCCTAGCAGTTTTACGCCTAGTAAAGACGTTTTATTAACTCTTCATGATAGCAGCGCAACTGCCTATTGTATTGATGCAACTAGCGCGGAAAATTCAAGCATTAATTATTATATTGATAGTGAGAATTATACAAGTGGCGCGCAATCTGGGACATGTGGCTCTCGTCCAAAAAAATGGGAACAAATTTCGGTTGGCTTTTCGCATGTTTGTGCTATTGATTCTTACGACAGGGCTTATTGTTGGGGTGACAATACATACGGTCAGCTTGGAGTCATCTCTATTTCTAAGAGTTCTCGACCTGTGGCCGTTGATACGACCGGTTTAGTTAACGGCAAAACCGTAAAGAGCATTTCGACCAGTTATTACAGTACTTGCGCTATAACCTCTGACGACCAGGTATATTGTTGGGGAAGAAATAATTATGGACAACTTGGCAACAATTCGAACGTTGATAGTACGACGCCGGTAGCCGTCGACAGAACTGGGCTGTTTATCAATAAAACCATAAAGTCAATTTCGGCAGGCGGCTTTAGTGCCTGTGCTATTGCCTCTGACGACAAGGCTTATTGTTGGGGCAAATCTGACCATGGAGAACTAGGGAATGGCAATAATGTGTCTAGCTACGTTCCTGTGGCCGTTAAGACAACTGGTGTTTTAAGTGGTAAAGATATCAAAATGATTTCGTCGGGTTTAACTAGCTCGTGTGTTATTGCCTCTGACGACAAGGCTTATTGTTGGGGCTACAACTATAATGGTGAGATTGGCGACGGCACTACTAGTATACGCACTTCTCCAGTTGCAGTTTCTGGTAACGGAGGTGCACTATTATTTAAAACGATTAAAACGATTTCACTTGGGGATAATGTCGCTTGCGCTACAACTTCTGATAGTCAAACCTATTGTTGGGGAAACGATGTTCATGGCCAGATTGGCGACGGCGACACTTCGGGGCTGAAAAAGGTCAACCCAACTCTAATTGATTCTTCTGGTGTGTTGGTCGGAAAAACTATCATGTCTGTCAGTGCCGATCAAACTACCTGTGCGATCGCGTCGGACGATAAGTTGTATTGTTGGGGGTCATCTCTGGGAAATGGTTTGTCGAGTGACAGCTTTTCGCCTGTTGCCATTGACTTAACCGGCGCTTTGAGCGGGAAAACTATAAAGTCTATTTCAGCCGGCTTTTCTTTTGCATGTGCGATTGCATCTGATGATAAGATCTATTGTTGGGGTTTGTCTGATAATGGAAAACTTGGTAATGATGTATCGCAAAGCTTAGTCCCAATGTTAGTCAGGGAACCATTGTAAAAAGCTTGCGCTTAGTTTTATAAAAGATTACAATTTACTTAGAATGTATGGTTTTTTATTCCATTCTTCAAAGTTGAATAAAAACAAAGCAAATGGTTTTACGATTGTTGAATTAATAATTGTGATTGCGGTCATTGGTATTCTTGCCGCCATTACGTTTATTAGTTATAGCGGATGGACCAGAAAAATCGTTGAAACGCAAGTAAAAAACGACCTCAACGGTGCGGCTGCTGCTATGAAAAATGCACAAGTTTTTAGTAATTCTTATCCGGCATCAATCCCCGCGACATTCACGCCCAGTAAAGGTGTGTCTTTAACTGGTGGAAGTAGTGACGGCACAACTTATTGTCTTGATGCAATGAGTTTGCAAGATTCAAGTATTCATTACTATATTGATCAAGATAGTGGGACTAGCGGCGCGCAAGAGGGGTTATGTGCCGATCGAGTGACGAAATGGGAGCAAATTTCCGTTGGTCTAGGTATAACCTGTGGTTTAAAAAACGGCGGTAAGGTCTATTGTTGGGGAAAAAATGATTATGGGCAATTAGGAAATAGTACAACCACTTTCAGTTTTTCTTCGCCGGTGGCTGTTGATGCGACGGGGCTTTTGAAAAATAAAATAGTCAAAGACATTGCTGTCGGCAATTATGGTGCTTGTGTTATTACTGATGACAACAAAATTTATTGTTGGGGTCTTGCTCTGGGCAATGGTTCGACCAGCAATAGCAACACGCCGGTGGCTATTAACATGAGTGGCGCGTTGATTGGCAAAACTATCAAATCCATTTCGGCTGGTGATAATTTTTATTGCGTGCTTGCTTCGGATAATCAGGTCTACTGCTGGGGCGATAACTATTACGGGTCATTAGGCAATGACTCCACCACGGATAGCATATATCCAGTAAAGGTCATTTTTGGCGGTCAGTCTATTAAATCAATTTCAACTGGATATTATAATGCCTGTGCGATTACTTATAATGGCACTGCTTATTGTTGGGGCTATAACGATCTCGGCGTGCTGGGTGATGGAACAACCAGCCACAGGCATACGCCAGTAGCGGTTGACATGACGGGTGCGCTGAATGGATTAACAATTAAGTCAATCTCGTCCGGAGATATGCATACCTGTGCTATTGCTTCAGATAATCGGGCTTACTGCTGGGGCTATAACTATAGCCAACAACTTGGCAATACCTCAATTCCAGAAAATGGTAGTACTGTTCCGGTGGCCGTCGACACCTCGAGTGCCTTAAATGGGGTAAATTTGGAATCGATCTCGGCTGGTAATAGGTACACTTGCACTGTTTCTGATTTGGGCAAAGCTTATTGCTGGGGATATAATTCTAGAGGCACCCTCGGCAATGGCTCAACTTACAACAGCTCCCCGGCAGCGGTTGACGCATCTGGTGAACTAAATGGCGTAACGTTGAATTATGTTGTTGCTGGCGATTCTCACACTTTTGCTCTTGATAATGCAGGCAAAGCTTATTGCTGGGGCAGTAACTCTTATGGGCAGCTTGGTCAAGGTTATTTTTATGGTGACGACGCTCTTGTGCCAATGTCTTTATAGCCTAAGTGTCCAATTTTGATGCCGAAGTATTATATAATAAGTATTAAGCATGCGTAAAAAATTCTTAGTTTTTATTATTAGATGGTTGCTAAATTCATTTGGACTTTGGACAGCCGTTAGACTATTTGGTACTGGTTATGACAATATTCAAGTTGGTTTGGGTATAGCCGGTTTTTTGACGGCCGGCCTTGTATTTTCAATTATAAATAGTTTGCTAAAGCCCTTTTTTGTCATCTTGTCTTTACCAGTAATCCTGGTTTCGCTTGGTTTCTTTATATTGATAGTTAATGGTCTGATGGTTTATATATCGCTAAAGATATCACCTGGTATATCTATGACATTTTTTAACTCAATTTTGACCGGAATCATACTAAGTCTGGTAAACTATATAGTAAGTGCTACATTAGTATTGCGCTCAGATGAGGCAAGATAAGGAATAATATGAGTCTTGATAATATTTTGGAAATTATTACGGTAGTATCAGCTGGTTTGACTATAGTTTTGATTTTACTTCAACAGCGTGGCGCCTCTTTAGGAGCTGGCTTTGGAAGTTCTGGTGAATTATATACAACTCGACGCGGACTTGATAAGAGTCTTTTTGACGTTACGATTGTATTTTCTGTCATCTTTGTCCTGTCCATATTGGTCGGGCTGATTTTGCCCACCGCCTCTTAGGGGAAATTATGCCAGAAGATAATTCTGAGAATCAGAACTGGCCACTCAAGCCCAATATCAGTCGTAAAAAGATTATAAGACATATCAAAAAAGCTGAGACGGCTACTATTCGACATACTCACAAATTTTTAGTTAAGCGTTGGGAAAATGTCCGTGAGGTCCAAACGAAGGTTGTTTCTTGGATTGTATTAATGGGGCTTCTGATTGCATCAACTGGTTTTCAGATGATGTGGTTTCAAAAAAGTTACTTGACTACGGCTAAAGATAACGATGGTACCTATGCCGAAGCCGTGCTTGGCCCAGTTGATACCTTAAACCCGATATTAGCCAGTACTGATGCTGAGCAATCTGCTAGCTATTTAATTTTCTCAAGTCTTCTTAAATATGATAAAACTGGCCATCTAAATAATGACTTGGCGACAAATATTAAAGTTGATGAAACGGATAAAATATACACAGTTTCCATTAGGACTGATGCTAAATGGCATGATGGGGAGAGTCTGACGGCGGAAGATGTCGCCTTTACGATTGGTTTAATTAAAGATGCTAACACGACGTCGACAATCACCGGCTGGTCTAATATTGCAGTAAAAGTTATTGACAATCAGACCGTACAATTTACCCTTCCGTCGGTTTATGCTGCCTTTGACCATGCCTTAACTTTTCCAATATTACCGAAACATATCTTAGGTGATATTGAACCTAGCCAAATCCGTGAAAACAGTTTTAGCCAGAACCCGATAGGCAGTGGGCCGTTTAAATTACGTTTTGTCCAAAATGTTAATAATAGCGGTAATAAGATTGTCTATATGGCTAGAAACGACTCGTACTATGGTGGGAAGGCAAAACTTGCAAAGATACAACTCAATGTCTACATGACAACCGATGAGATTGTCAGTGCCTTATTGGCAAATCAGGTTAATGCCACGGTTGAGCTATCCTCGGCTGATATTAGTCAAATGGATTCTAAAAAATACTCTGTTGCGGTTGAGACAATTCAAAGCGGCGTTTATGCGATTATTAATACAGAGAGCTCTTTGTTGAATGATGTTAATCTAAGACGCGCTTTGCAATTGGCGACAGATACGGCATCAATTATTAGTAAACTTCCGGAAGGTACGCCTAGCCTCGATTTACCATTCACGAATGGCCAGCTGTCCGGTGATGTTCCGACTGTTGCTAAATTTGATCTTAATGCCGCCAAGGCTACGCTTGATGCTAACGGGTGGATCCTAAATAGCAATGGCGTACGTGAAAAAGGCGGTAAAGAACTTAAAATATCAGTGGTCGCAATGAAAGGTAGCGAATTTGAAAGCGTGCTTGAAGCTCTTTCTGGTCAGTGGCGAGCGGCTGGCTTTATGGTAGAGACCAAAGTGGTTGATCTATCAGACATAACCCAAAATGTTGTTCAAGACATATTACAGCCACGTAATTATGATGTGCTTATTTATCAGTTAGATATTGGTGCCGATCCGGATGTCTATGCCTATTGGGCCTCGACGCAGGTGACTTCGTCTGGATTAAATTTTTCAAATTATTCGAATATTATCAGCGATGATGCCTTAACGTCGGCTCGTTCAAGGGTTGAATATAATATTCGTAATGCAAAATATATTACTTTTGCAAAACAATGGCTAAATGACGTGCCGGCAATTGGTCTTTATCAATCGACTATTCAGTATGTTTATGGAAATAATATTCACGCCTTTGATAAGTCAAATGTGCTAGTTTCGTCAGTTGATCGCTATAGTGATATATTGGAATGGTCCGTAGGGGAGAAAACGGTTTACAAAACCCCATAAAATCGTATATACTACCAGATATGCGCGCGTGCTGTAATTGGTAGCCAGGCCAGCTTGAGGTGCTGGTGTTCGCAAGGACGTGGAGGTTCAAGTCCTCTCGCGCGCACCAAATAAAAATAGGGATTTCATATCCCTATTTTTATTGGTCTGTGGTTAGTGCTTTAACCTCCACGTCCGTAGGTGAGAACTGTCTGTGGCAGTCCGCAAGGCCGGAAGCCAGAGACCGCCTATGCGGCGTGGCCCAACTGAGGCGGGGCCGCGAAAATTTATAAAGTAAATGTTCTCTCACCGATTTATAGTTTTTTCTTAATCTTGCCAATATTAGTCCATATCTGTATAATTGCTAAAAGGTAAGGGCGCTTAGCTCAGTTGGCTAGAGCGCCTCGTTTACACCGAGGAGGTCGGGGGTTCGAGCCCCTCAGCGCCCACCATAAAAAATAACCTATCTTGTATAGGCTATTTTTTATGGTATGAGGTTGTGGTGCTCGAATCCCCGACCGACGGAGGTCGGGGGTGAGAACTGCCCGTGGCAGTTCGCAAGGCCGGAAGCCGGAGCCCGCCTATGGCGTGGCCCGACTGAGGCGGGGTCGCGAAAATTTTCAAAGAAAATTTATCGTGACAGAGCGCCCGTGGCAGTTTGCAATCGTGAAGTTTCGGGGTCGCCGGAGGTGACCGAGCCCAACTAGAATTTTTTAGAGCGCTTTCTTGCCAAGGAAGAGGTTGAGGGTTTGACTGAAATGCCAGTATTGTAACTAACGAACTCCAACTAAACCTAGAGCTTGAATATTGCCAGTATTTCTGCTATAATCTATTACTTAGTTAGGAACCCGTTTAAACGGGTATATTTTTATGAGAGACCCAAAATATATTAGAAACGTTGCTATTATCGCTCACGTCGACCACGGAAAAACGACGCTTGTTGATGGACTCTTGAAACAGAGTAATACTTTTAGATCAAACCAGGCCGAAATGGAGCAAACGCTCATCATGGACAGCGGTGACCAAGAGCACGAGCGCGGCATTACGATTACAGCCAAACAAACAGCTGTTCATTACGGTGATTACAAGATTAATATTATTGATACCCCAGGACATGCTGACTTTAGCGGCGAAGTTGAGCGTACGCTTAATATGGCCGATGGCGTTTTGCTAATTGTTGATGCCCAAGAAGGCCCAATGCCACAAACTAAATTTGTTTTGTCTAAAGCCCTAGAACTTGGCCTGACCCCAGTTGTTGTCATCAACAAAATTGATAAACCAGCGCGTCGCGTTGAAGCAGTACTTGATGAGATTGCCGATCTATTTTTGGAACTTGCAGTTGATGATAGCCAGTTGTACTACCCGATTTATTATGCAATTGGTCGTGAAGGTAAGGCTTGGAAAGAACTACCAGCTGATGTTAACGAATCGGCCGATTTAAAGCCAATCTTTGATTCAATTATTAACGATATTCCTGCACCTTCGGTTGATTTGGATGGGCATTTTCAAATGCTCGTAGCCGCTCTCCAATATGATTCTTTCTTAGGCAAATATGCTATTGGTCGTATTAGTCGTGGTTCGATCAAAAAAGGCTCCTCGGTTGTTTTAATCAAGCGCGATGGCCAGCAAATCAGTTCGCGAATTGATAAAGTTTTTGGCTACCGTGGCTTATCGCGTGAAGAGCTTGAAGTTGCAACGGCTGGCGATATTATCGCTTTAACCGGTGTTTCGGATGCTCATATCGGCGAGACAATTTGCGATAAAGATTTCCCTGATGCTTTGCCAGTAATTGACATTGAAGCGCCAACGATTAGTATTTATCTTGGTCCAAATACTAGCCCGATGAAGGGTAGAGAAGGCAAATTTAACACTTCTCGCCAAATTGGTGATCGCTTAAAACGCGAACTTGAAACTAATGTTAGCTTGAAAGTTGAAGATGATGGTATCGGCTTTAAGGTTTCTGGTCGTGGTGAGCTTCACTTATCGGTTTTAATTGAAACACTTCGTCGAGAAGGTTATGAATTTGAAGTCGGTCGACCACAAGTCGTTACGATTGAAAAAGACGGCAAAACACAAGAGCCAGTTGAAGAATTAATGGTTGAAGTATCATCGGAATTTTTGGGCGCTGTTAGCCAAGTTCTAGGTAATCGCCGTGCTACGCCGGTTAAGCAAGAGCAAACTACTAGCGGCATGAACCGATTGACTTATATTTTGCCAACACGAGCTTTGATTGGTCTTCGCAATATCCTCCTTACCGATACAAAAGGCACGGTTATTATGAATAGCTTGCCACATGGGTATCAACCAGTTGGCGCAAGACTACAAAAAACTCGAAACGGGGCTTTGGTTGCATTTGAAAGCGGTATAACAACACCTTACGCTCTTGAAATGGCTGAGGCTCGTGGCGAATTGTTTATCGGGCCAACTATTGAGGTTTATGCCGGCATGATTGTCGGTCAATATAACCGAAGTGATGATCTTGAAATTAACGTTTGTAAAGCTAAGCAGCTAACAAATATGCGTTCCAAAGCTAGCGACGGCACAACCCAGCTTACGCCATACACTGAATTAAGCCTTGAGCAGTGCATCGACTTTATTGAGGATGACGAATTACTAGAAGTAACGCCAAAGAATCTTCGCCTTCGTAAGCGAATACTTGATCCAAATCAGCGTAAACGCGCTTCGAAAAACTAAAAAAACGAAAGTTTTTGCCCCATATAGCCTTGGCTAAGTGGGGCTTTTTGATTTTAATATATTTTCTTATCTTTTAATTCTGGCGGCAAAAAACCTTTATCGTGTTTGAAGCCAGCTTCCCACTTATAGCCTTCGCCATATTTAAGGTCTTTCATCAACTTTGTCGGTGCATTGCGAATTTGCAAAGGAACTGGCAGGTCGGGATATTGTTTGACCAGGTCCATGGCTCTAAACATCGCCTCAGTAGTCTGGCGAGATTTTTCGGATTTTGCCAGGGCCGTAGCAACATGAAATAATATCAAGCCAGATTCGGGCATACCAACTCTCTCAACCGCTTGAAAAGCGTTTAAAGCCAGCCCTAGGGCGCCGTTACCAGCTAGGCCGATATCTTCACTAGCAAAAATTACCATGCGTCTAGCGATGAATTTAGGGTCTTCACCGGCATCAATTATTCGGGCTAGATAATAAAGCGTGGCGTCAACATTGCTGCCGCGCATACTTTTAATAAACGCACTAATTACGTTATAGTGCATATCACCCTTTTTGTCGTAGCCCGGTAGGCGTTTTTGAGCGGCAACTTTGACGACTTCAGGTGTTATTTTTTCGCCTAGCGATAGGGCTAGCTCTAGCGTGTTAAGGGCAGATCTAGCGTCGCCGGCTGATAATTTGGCGATGTAGTCGATAGCGCTTGGAGTAATTTTTTTGCTAGCTTTCTCGGCTATGACGGCTTTTTTGACGATTTTTTTAATATCGTCATCAGTTAGGGGCTCTAACACTAAAACTCGAGTGCGCGAAAGTAGTGGATTGATAATTTCAAAACTTGGGTTTTCGGTCGTGGCACCAATTAAGGTGATTAATCCGGATTCAACATGTGGCAAGAAAGCATCTTGCTGGGCCTTGTTGAAGCGGTGGATTTCATCAACAAACAGAATTGTTCTAATTTGCAAATTCCAGTTTTGTCTGGCATGCTCGATAATATTAACGACATCTTTTTTGCCGCTAGTAACAGCCGATATTTCAATAAATTCAGCGTTGACCTCTTTGGCAATAATTCGGGCTAGGGTAGTTTTGCCACAACCTGGTGGCCCCCATAGAATAAGGCTAACTGGTTCTTTATTTTTAACAATCTGTCGTAAAATTTCTTTATCGCCTAGCAAATGGGTCTGACCGATAACCTCATCTAGTGTGGTTGGTCGCATCCTCTCTGCCAATGGAACTCGCTGCATTCTATTATTATATCCCAATCTTTAAATTAATTCGTTGTCTTAATTTAGCTATTGTCTTGAAAAGTAGGGGTGTTTACCTTACAATAGTTGGAAGTGTGGCGCTTTAGCTCAGTGGTAGAGCAGAGGCCTGAAGAGCCTTGTGTCCCCAGTTCGACCCTGGGAGGCGCCACCAAAGAAAATAGTCCTGTCTTTATGATAGGACTATTTTCTTTGCGTGCTGGGAGGTGCTCAAAATCGTCATTCCATCTTGCAATTTCCTCTCCTATTCCTTATAATTTTTAGGGTATGCGGGTTTAGCTCAGTTGATAGAGCGCTTCCTTGCCAAGGAAGAGGTCGAGAGTTTGAGTCTCTTAACCCGCACCAATTCAAGAAACCCCAGCATTGTCTGGGGTTTTTGAATTGGTGCGCGATTGCGATTCTAACTCTCGACCTCGGAGGGAGAGAGTGAGACCCGCCACGTCGGCGGGTCGCAAGGCCGGAAACAGATTTGAAGCTATGCTTCAAGTTTGTTGAGGCGGGGTCGCAGAAAATTCTGAAAGAATTTTACTGTGACTGAGTCTCTTAACCCGCACCAATATTGATACCCCAGTTTATCTGGGGTTTTAATATTGGTATGAATTAAACTCAAGCTCTCGACCTCTTCAAAAATGAACAAGCTTACTATATAAACCTCGCTTTTTTGACTAGATTATTAATTCGCATAAAATTATTTTTTATATATGCTAAAATCTAAGCATAAGTACCTAAAAGGAGATTCTATGCAAGACAATAATGAAGACCCTCAATTAGAAAAGTCACAGTCGCAACCAATTGTGCAGAAAACTGCATCTCAAGCGACTACAGAAAAGAGTATCCCAAATCCGGGTAAAGGGCTGGGGATTGCTAGTCTGGTAGTTTCATTTTTTATTGGCCTGATTGGTATAATTTTAGGAATTGTTGGTCTAATTAAATCTAAAAAATCAGGGCACGACAATGTGCTAGCGGTGATTGGCATTATTGTCGGTTCGATTCAAATGTTAGCTGTCGGATTAGTCATGGCGATATTGATCATTAGCTATAATAATTATTTAGCACTAGCTGGCGGTGACAACCAAAATTATTATGATTATTTAAATAGTAGTTTAAGTGGTAATAGTAAAACTACAGCCAGCCTGACCGATTATCCGGAAAAAACATTAATTGCCGAAAATTATGACTATGCAATATATGTCTTGGACGTAAATACCACGACCGACTATTATCCTAAAGTTGATGGCAAAGTCCTAGTGTATTCAAAGCATGGTGGTTCAATCGTTATCTCTAATGACAACCTGAATATAGTTAGCATGATTAGTGGCTATACCCAGCAGAATGATAAGTATTTTGTTATATGGACTGGAACTAACGTAATAGGTTCGAAAACCATAGTAAATCTTGAGAACGGAAGCTTTTATAACATTGGCGATGCCGTCGCTGGCAGCGATTTAATGTATTGGAATAATTATTACATATACAGTTATGCAGATTATTCAAATAGCGGCAATCCAAGGGTTGCCGACGGTGGAGAATCGTTTTCGGTAGGGGCTATAAATTTATCTACTGGCGAAAAAAAGACAATACTTCAGTCAGGCCTTTTAACGGATTACTTTGCGACAAAGTTAAGGGGTGATTCTTTGGTATATGAAGAAACAACCTATAGTTCGGTTGGTAATTTTGATAACCCAACCAACGTCAATAAAACTATTTATCTAAAAGATATTTTATAATTTGCAAATTAAAAAGCCTCAACCATATAGGCTGAGGCTTTGTTTGGGAATGTAGACCAAGATTAGTTGCAACGGAATTCGTCGCAGCTGCCACGTCGCAGCGGTGTCGAATAATCGATTCGAACATTAGTCGCGATGACCCCATTATCATCATTGACAAAGTCTACCTCGATTATTCTATCACCGCGGCAATTTCCCATCTCGGGATAGCCCTGTGAGTAGCGTCTTTCGCTGAGCCATGTAACCCAGCCTTTTTCAACCCGATTGTTGATCCCCTCAAATCTCAGCATATATTCGTAGGGATTCGCTCCCTCGAGATTGCCAAGCTTTTTCAGTTTGTCCTTACATTGCCATACATTTGGCATTACAAGGAGCGGGTCATAGTTGGACTTGTCGATATCGTCAGGGTCTTTACCCAGCAATATCATTTCTTTTCGAGCGGCTTCGTAAGCCGCGTTCATTTCTTTCTTCTTCAAAAAGAAATAGCAACGCTCTATTACGAACTCGCATGGTCCATTGAGACTAATTCTTCTTTGGGTAAATTCGCTACTAATCTGTACAAAATGATCTTTTTTTGTGCTTATATCCATAATAAGCACCTCCCATTTTTAAATTTCGCCCTATAGGCGATTCTGCACCACAATTTTTTCAATCACGATGTATCTTTACCCTACCACAAAACGGCAAGAAAGTCAATATGCTATTGGTTTATATTTTGAAATTGGTTATAGCGAATAATTTTTGCCGACATATTCTTTTCGGTTGCTTGGGTGGTTTCGCAATCACCAAGACCAGAAAATACAATAATATGATTCGGGCAGGTCATTGGAGAGTCTTCGATTTGAGCAAACAAACTCGTGCCAAACATTAGTTGACCGGTGTTTGTACCGGTTAAATCTAAAACTGTCGGCATAATATCTAGGCTAGTGCCAAGATTAGTATGTGTCTGCCCGGCGGTTTGATTTGGCAATTTAATAAAAAGCGGGACTTCTAGCGCCTGGTCGCTTTTTGCATCGTAATTGACGCTACCGGCGCTAAATGAACTCAAAACCGGTGTATGATCGCCATAAATGATTATTAGCGAGTCGTCATATAGCCCTTTTTCTTTTAGTTTGTTAAAGAATTGTGCGAGCATACGATCGACGTAATTTATGTCTTCTAAATATCCACCGACTTGATCTGGATAATCGCTGGCGTCGAGGTCAAGCTCCTTAGTTAGGTCGGTTATCTCGAAGGGCACATGCGACGATAATGTAATAACCGTGCTTAAACTTGGTTTTGGCTGGTTGGCTATGTAATCAGCTGTCTCGTTCAAAAAATCACCATCATTTAGGCCCATATTTAGCTTGGCACCATCGGTGTAGTTGTCTGAAGCGTAAAACTTCTGGTAGCCGAGCGAGTTCATTGCCGTATCGCGACTCCAAAAGTTTCGATTATATCCGTGATAGACGTAAGTGCTATAGCCGGCGGTGGACATGAGTTTTGGCAGGCTTGTAAAATCATCTTGACCATATCTTACGAACACAGCGGCGTTATCTAAAGGAAAATATGATGAGTTTACTACAAAATCAGTGTCTGAAGTGTGACCAGCGCCAATTATAAAGCGGTTATTTGGAAAATATTCGGCTGTTTTTGTTAAATTATTAAGTGTCGGCGTAATCTCTTGATTGTTAATTGTTTGATTAATTACAAAACTACCAAGCGACTCAACTTGAATTAATATGACATTTTTACCAGCGGCAATGCCGTTTAAACTGCTGACTTGTTGATCGGGTTTGTTGGTTTTTACCCAAGCGCGTAATTCCGCTTTTTCTGAAGCTGATATACTTACTATCTCTTGATTGGCATAACGAATTGTGTCGATTGCATGAGTTACTAACAAGCCGTAGTATTGTGAAGTTGCGACTGAATTATAGGATTGGTTATAGACGTCTATTAAATTATTAATTCCAGATAAAGATATCGAATAGCAAAGACCAACTAAAATAATTACAGTAAACGTCGTGCAAGCTAATAATGATTCTTTTTTTGATAGAATATATTTTTGGTATTTTTTGGCTAGAAGGTGAATTGGTTTAACTAAAGCAAAGGCTAGCAAAATATCGACAAAATACAAAAAATATTGCCATTTAATAAGGTCAAAGATAGCGGAACCGACGCCACCAGTCTCATTTATGAGGTTTAATATCCCGACCGACGGTAAAGCTGAAAAATACGAATAATATACGGTATCAATAAATAATAAAATTGAAATTAGTAATGCCAAAATGGTTGCAAATAAGTTTTTATACTTCCTGACGAACAAAAAAGGCAAAAATATTACCGCGGCGCTGAAACAACTACAAATTATGCCAAACCAATAATGGCTAGACCAAGTGACGTCAGTAACGTAAGTGTTAAAGATATACAGTTTTATCGAAAGCGTTAAAATAAAAAATAAGATTAAATACTGCTGGCTAATAAAGTTGGCACATTGCCTGCCTAAACATTTCAGAAATGTTTTTTTCATTGAATCTATTTTAAACATAACGGAGCTTTTAAGCAAAAACCGACAGGATGGCGGCAATACCGGATGCCGACATAATAACTACGACAGCCCAACCAACCAATTTCGCAAGAGGCTTATTTGCCCATTCTCCCATGATTTTTTTGCTACTACTGATAAGAAGAATAGGAACTAACACGATAGGGGCAACGATGCCGTTGGCAACGGCTGAATAAATTAATACTTTGATAGGGTTTAGGCCGATGAAGTTGATGCATAATCCAACCAGCATTGAAATTATAATTACGCCATAGAACGCGTAGGCCGATTTTAATTTTTTGCCGAGGCCTTCGTGCCATTTGAAGCTTTCCGAAATGGCATACGAACTTGAACCGGCTAAAACTGGAATCGACAGCATACCTATGCCGATAATTCCGGCGGCAAATAAACCATATGCCCAGTTGCCGGCAAATGGTCGCAAAGCTTCAGCGGCTTGAGCGGCAGTAGTTATGTTGGTAATACCGTTTGGAAATAAGATAGCGCCACAAGTGGCAATAATAAAGAACATAACTAAGTTAGAAAAAAACATACCAGACCAGACATCGGTACGCATTCGCTTGATTTTGCCATTATCGGTGACTTGGCGGGCGGCTAGGGTTGTTTGGCCATTAGAAATTTCATCTTCAATTTCTTGCGAGGACTGCCAGAAAAACAAATATGGCGAGATGGTTGTTCCAAAAATAGCACAGATTAACAACAATTGATCTTTATTAAATTGAATTGTCGGCGTAATTGAACTCTTTAAAACCTCCGCCCAGTTAATATTGGCTAGTAGCGCCGAAGCAACGTATGCAAACAATATTAGAGCTAGCCACTTTAGGTATTTTGCGTATTTTTTGTAAGGAATAAAAATTTGAAAAGCTAGAAGTAAGACGGTGATTATGATGATAAGAAATATATAATTCCATCCGGAATTAACTAATTTTAAGGTTTCGGCCATCATACCTAAGTCGGCGCCGATATTAAATGAGTTGGCGGCAAATAACAATAATGTTAGGAAATATAAAATTTTTCGAGAAAAATGAGAGCGAATGTTTGCCGCTAGGCCACGACCGGTCACTAGGCTGATACGAGCGCACATCTCTTGAATAGTAGCTGCTAATGGGTAGGTGAGGAAAGATAACCATAAAAGTCTAAAACCGTACTGTGCACCAGCTTGGGAGTAGGTGGCGATGCCGGAAGGATCGTCGTCAGCGGCGCCGGTTGTGAGGCCTGGGCCTAATGTATCCCAATACTTTTCGGTATTTTTGGCGGCTTTGCTGGACTTAAAATGGCGACTGACTTTTTCAGTTTCTTCGATTGTCTTTTCGAGAAATTCGGCTGGTGCTTCAACTGTTTTCTTGATAATGTTTTTCTTCATAAAATTTTTTTCATTAGTTAATGAAATTATAAGATAAAAACGATTTTTATCATAGTGTATATTAGTTTATAATATTTTATACACGAGTGAAAATTGCCTAATGGCAGTTTGTTCGCGAGTATAATATACTTTGATCATATGCGAGTGTAGTTCAGTGATAGAACGCTTCCTTCCCAAGGAAGAGGTCCAGGGTTTGAGTCCCTGTACTCGCACCAAGATTTAATTGGATATTTATGAAAATATTTTTAATTTGTAGCAAACAATTTTACAATAAGATCCCAGAAATAAAAGACAAACTTGAAAAGCTTGGCCATTTAGTATCTCTGCCAAATTGTTATGATGATCCAACGACAGAGGATCGCTATCGAAAAATGAGCACCAAGGAGCATGCGGACTGGAAAGCGACGATGCTAAGGCATAGCTCAGAAGTCATTGGCAGTCATGATGCTGTTTTGGTTTTAAATTTTGAAAAAAATGGCATAAAAAATTACATTGGTGGCGCCACATTTTTAGAAATGTACGATGCTTTTAGGCTTGGCAAAAAGATATTTATATATAATGGAATTCCTGAGGGTATGTTGGCAGACGAAATTAATGGTTTTTCTCCAGTTCTTATAAACACTGATTTAACGAAAATTTCCCAAAATAGTCTATTTGAATGATTTATACTGTTATATATGCCATTTGAAGATTACCAACAAAAAGCTAGCGTCACGGTTGTTTTTACTGGTAACAATAAAGGTAAGACCAGCGCGGCGTTAGGATTAATGGCCAGGGGCTTGGGGGCTGACTTTAAAGTTGCTTTTGTCCAATTTATCAAAAGTTGGGAAGTTTCAGAACATAAATTCATTAAAAAAATAATGCCAATCTATCAAGATAAATTGGTTTTTTATAAGGGCGGATTAGGTTTTTTTAATGCTGGTGAACTTAGCAGTGAAGCTTCGGAAGAAGATCACAAAAAAGAGGCGCGTAAGACCTATGATTTTGCCTATTCGGCTGCGAGATCAGGAGAGTACCAACTAGTTATATGCGATGAAATTAACAATGCTGTTCATGATGGATTAATTAGCGTTGATGATCTGAAAAAATTAATTATTGATAAACATCCAAAAACAAATCTTTGTCTTACCGGTCGCAACTTTCCAACTGAACTATTAGATTTGGTGGATATTGCGACCGATATGACAAAACTTAAGCATCACTATGATGATAAGGTTTTAGCTAACGAGGGAATCGACTACTAACGATTTGGCCGCTTGGCGATTTCGGACGAATTGGTAAGCCGCTACGACCGCTGGAACCATGATAATATTACCGATTAACATCGTTCGGTAAAATGGAATTGCAAGAGTAAAACATTCAACTAGGCCAACCCAAGTTGCTGGATACCAACCCTGTGTCCAAACGCCAAAGTTGGTTAATGCGAAGAAGAAGAATGAGCTAAGGACTGCAAAACCAACCGAACAAAGGATTTGGGTTTTTGTTTTTTTGTTTAACTTTGCGAGTAAAATTGCGCCAAGGCCAATGATTAAGAAAGCACTCCAAGTAAAGACAAAAATCGATGTATTACCGATAATTAAATCGGATAAAGCCATTGAAATAAGCGGTACAGCGATGGCGGCTTTGTATCCTAGAACGATTGCCGCAATGACCGTGGCGACCGTGACTAGCTCAAAGTTTGGTGCAATCATATAGTTGTGGTTAATGATTCGCCAACCTATCGCGACGGCAATAAGTGCAATCATTAAAGCGATTTTTTTGATTGAAATCTTTGTTTTCATAGTGCTAGAAAGTTGTTAAATCCCATTTAATTACGTCGCTACTTTTAGTAATGTAGCTGCCAGCTCCGACCATTGAAGCTTCGCCATTGATGCTAAAGGCCCAATATTCTTTTGTCGAGTCAGCTGTCACGCCATTAATGCTGGTGACGTAAGCATTGGCTCCTTCGCCGCTTTTCTCGATCTTAGCTGCTGATTCAAGCAGTTCGAGGGCGGTTTTGCCATCTTGTCCTTGGTAAGTTATCGAAGTTACCTTAGCGGTTGAATTTGCCTCGGCAGTTGTTTGTGCTGTCTGATCGACTTCAACTGGTTTTGACTGGTTTTCGTAGAAATAAATACCAGTTGCCGCGCCAGCAACGACGATTATAGCGCTAGCAATCCAAATGGCTAATTGTTTTTTTGATGTTTTCATAGTTTTAAATCTTCCTTATTTTATTTAACATTTACTATATCCACACGATTCACATTTTCGGCAGCCTTCAATAAAACGTAAACTAGCTGAGCCACATTCTGGGCAGATATCGGTCATCTTGTCGTTTATCTTTGAACTGTCAAATAGGGGGATCGTTTCATTTTGAGTTGGCTGTTCTTCGGCTTCGCTTGGCGCTGCGATTTTGCTAGCTTGATGCTGTTCGATAGCCTTGGCAACGGCGTCGCCAATTGAGCGAACGCGATTTGGCCCAAAACCAGTAGAGCTTGATCCGCCAATACCACGAAGTTGCGAAATGACTTTTTGGGCAATTTCGGCCGATGATAAATCAGGCGGAATTCTAAAGGCGAGTGATATTAGTCTTCCGATAGCTTCGGCATCAGCGGCAATATCTGAACCAGCATGGCCGACGTTTATGAAGACTTCAAAAATGTTGCCATTAGCATCCTCGTTGATTGAAATGAAAGCTTTGCCAAGTGGGGTTTCAATGCGGTGGGTTTGCCCATTCAAAACTTCGGGGCGTTTCTTGAGCGCACTACGCGGCGATTCAGCTAATTCAACTACGGCGTTTTTATCTTCTTTTATGCCAGATAGTTTATCGTAATATGAAGTCGATTTCTCTTTTACATCGATAATCTGCTTCTCGCGACTGCCGTCGCGGTAGGTTGTAATGCCACGACAGCCAGATTCAAAAGCGGTAATATAAGTTTTTCGGACGTCATCGACTGTAGCGGTATTTGGGAAATTAATTGTCTTAGAGATGGCGCTATCGACATATTTTTGCAACGCAGCTTGAACTTTAATATGCCATTCTGGTGTGATATCGCCTGCAACTACAAAGACTTTTTTAATGTCGTCGGGTAATTCTTCAATATTTTGAACTGAGCCTTTATTTTCTTGGATTTTTTCTAACAATTCTTCGGAATAAAGGCCACGTTTCTTTAATTCTTTAATAAAGTACGGGCTAGTCTGAAAAATGCGCTTACCTTCGATGGTATTTTTGGCGTAAGTTATTGCAAATAAAGGTTCGCAACCACTAGACGCGTCAGCTAGCATGGCGGTTGTACCGGTTGGTGCGATTGTGGTTCTGGCGCCATTGCGTGGTTTAATTTCGCCGGGCTTATCATAAATTGAACCCTCAAAGGCCGGGAATACGCCGCGAGTTTTGGCTAATTCTTCCGAAGCAAGGTCAGCTTCGTGCTGAATAAACTCCATGACCTGTTCGGCCATTTTAATACCTTCTTCGGTGTTATAGCCAATGCCCATTGATAACAAAGCGTCTGCAAAACCCATAATGCCAAGACCGATGCGACGAATTTTGTGAACCATAACTTTAATTTTTTCAATTGGATATTCATTCATATCCAGGGCATTATCGAGGAAGTGGACCGATGTATGGACGGCTTCTCGCAAGGCTTCCCAGTCAAAATTGTTTTTGTCGGTGAATAATGAAAGATTGACGGCTCCAAGGTTGCAGGCATCATATGGCAATAGTGGCTGTTCGCCGCATGGGTTGGTTGACTCAATCTTACCAAGATTTGGCGTTGGGTTTGCACGTGAATCGTTAATCTTATCGAAAAATATCATGCCTGGGTCGCCATATTCCCAAGCAAAGCGCGTGATAAGATCGAAGACTTTTTTAGCATTTAATCTTCCAACTTCTTCGCCATTGCGAGGATTGATAAGCGCATATCCGTAACCGTCGGTATCTTCTTTGCACCATTTGGTTAACTTGTCAAAAACATTACCAAGCCTAATCTGCTTTAAATCCATATCGCGCGTTGATAAAGCTTCGCGAGCTTCCGCAACGATTCCATCAAAATCGAGCTCTTTTTCATAATCGTCGGCTAATATTTTTTCGTCAATTTTAATTTGATCAAAGAATTTTTTGTCGGCTGAAACCGATAGGTTAAAGTTAGTCAACGAAAATTCGTCAAGTTTATAGATAATGAATAACAAAATATCTGGGTGGTTATAATTCAAAATACCCATATTGGCGCCGCGTCGAACGCCACCTTGTCGAATTGACGAGGTGATATCGTTATACATTTGCATAAATGAGACTGGTCCAGTTGTAGTTCCGCCAGATGAAGCAAGGATGTCATTCCTTGGCCTTAGACGAGAAAATGAGAATCCGGTGCCGCCGCCTGACTTATGAATTTTTGCCATGTCGCTGGCTGTTTCAAGGATGCTATCAAGGCTATCTTCGATTGGCAAAACAAAGCATGATGATAATTGTTGTTTTGGCTTGCTGGCATTAAGCAATACAGGAGTTCCTGGCAAAAATTTTTGAGTCGACATTATTTTGTAGAATTTTGTAGCCGTTGCAATGTGCTGTTTTTCGTTGGCGCCATATAAGCGATCAGCGGTAGCGATATTGTAAGCAACTCTCCAAAATAAATCTTTTGCTGATTCAATTGGATTGCCTTTTAAATCCCGCTTTGCATAACGAGTCTTGCCGATATACCAAGCATTTTCGCTTAATTTTGGTTCGGCTAGATTTGATGGAGCGGCGGGTATTTCGCGTCCAATTTTTTGGATTTCTGCGAGTTTTTCGTCGTCAGTTAATACAATTTCCGTTTGGTTGATATTTTTCATTTTTCCCCTCTTTACCCCATATATTGTGTCTGATTCAAAGTATAGGCGCTACATGTTGCGTATGTCAACAATAATTGTTATTATTACATTTACTAATAAAAACAAAGGAGAAATGGTGTGAAAGCGACTACGAAAAATACTTTTGCTAATGATGTTTTAAATGAAAAGAAAGTCGTTTTACTTGATGTTTGGGCAACTTGGTGCGGTCCTTGCCGCGGTATGATGCCGACAGTTGAGGCGATTAGTGAAGAGGCTAAAGATTGGGCGGAGGTTGTTAAATTGGAAGCCAACCAAGATTCGGAAGAGTTAGTTAGCCAACTCGGAGTTATGGGCCTACCGACATTTTTGATATTTAAAGACGGTAAAGTTGTTGATACTGTGGTTGGGGCTGTGCCAAGGCCGGTGCTGCTTAGTGCGATGCAAAAAGCTAAATAAAAAAATACTTTTAAACAGGCTAAGTAGTCTGTTATAATAGCGGTGGCGCGTTGACGGAACGGTTACGTGGAGCTCTGCAAAAGCTTATAAATGGGTTCAACTCCCATACGTGCCTCCAATATTTATTGGATTTAACAATTTGCGCGGATGGTGGAATGGTATACACGAGAGACTTAAAATCTCTTGGTCTTACGGCCTTGCGGGTTCAAGTCCCGCTCCGCGCACCAATTAAAAATAGCCCTTTGGGGCTATTTTTAATTGGTAAACTATTTCTATTTGTAATAATTATTTTTATATTTGCTATAATGAAGATATCAAATTTATTACCTTAAAGGGGGAAGAAATGACAGTTGTTTGGATTATTTTAGGAATCGTAGTGCTACTTGGTTTATTCCTATGGGGTGCTTATAACTCATTAGTCACTTTAAGAACTCGTGTTGATGAGGCTTGGAGCGATATTACTGTTCAGTTAAAGCGACGTTTAGATCTAATCCCAAATCTTGTCGAAACGGTCAAGGGTTATGCCGCTCATGAAACTGGTGTTTTTGAGGCTGTTACCGAGGCTCGTGCGGCTACTTTAAGCGCCAAAGGCGTTAAAGAGACGGCTGAGGCTGATAACAAATTCGAAGGTGCTTTAAAGAGCGTCTTTGCGGTTGCCGAAGCTTATCCAGAGTTAAAAGCAAGCCAGAACTTTACCGAATTACAACAAGAATTGGTTGACACCGAGGACAAAATTCAAGCATCTCGTCGTTTTTATAATGGTGGCGTGCGTGATTTAAATACTAAGATTAATATGTTCCCAAGCAATATTGTTGCCAATATGTTTGGTTTTAAAGCTCGTGAATTCTTTGAACTAAGCGAAGAAGAACAGAAGACTGCTGAAAAGCCTGTCGACGTCAAATTCTAATTAATATCATATATTTAGCCTGCTGGTTTTTGTGCTAGCAGGCTATTTTTTATAAAAAAGCTATATAATAGGTAAAGATATGTATAAAGCAATCTCTGAAAATAAAAGAAACACTGTCCTTATTATGGCACTATTTGTTTGCATTATCGGGGCGATTGGTTTGGTGGTCAGTTATTTTTACGGCGATAGTAACATTGCTATCTATGTACTCATTCTTGCAATATTTTATGCTGGTATCCAATATTTTATTGCTGACAAACTAACCGTTGCGATGACCGGAGCGAGGGAGATTGCCAAAAGTGATAACCCGCGTTTTTACCGTATTGTTGAAAACTTAGCTATTACGACCGGCCTGCCAACGCCAAAAGTTTACATTATCGATGACCCAGCTCCAAATGCCTTTGCGACTGGTCGCGATCCGCAGCACGCCATCGTGGCAGCAACGACTGGTCTGATTGACCTAATGAGCGATAGCGAGCTCGAGGCGGTGATGGCCCACGAGATGGGGCATGTTCAAAATTACGATATTCGTATTAGTATGATAACGTTTGGTTTGGTTAGTGCCATTAGCTTTTTATCAGATATTTTTTTAAGAACAATGATGCGGGGACGTGGTCGCGATAGTGATAATGCATCGCCAGTGATTTTGATTATTGGCGTTGCGGCGATGATTTTGGCGCCGATTGTAGCGGTTATCGTCCAGATGGCCGTTAGTCGTCAGCGAGAATTTTTGGCAGATGCCAGTAGCGCTATGACAACGCGCAACCCTGACGCTTTGGCTGCAGCGCTTGAAAAGTTACGCACCTATGGCCGTCCAATGCAGCGTCAAAATACAGCTTCGGCGCATATTTTCTTTACGAATCCTTTGAAGCCGGGGTTCTTTTCTAAATTATTTAGTACACACCCACCACTTGAAGAGAGAATTAATCGACTAAGCCAAATTGGGGATAAATTTTAATAATGAATAAATCTAAATCGAAACCAAAAATCGAGCCTAGATTGAAATTTGAACTAAAATTTAAATTGTTAAAAAAAATCAAGAACAGAATTCAGGCTTTTTTGAATCGTCGGCCACATCGCAGTTTTCGTCGGACTAAACGTCGTGATTATGCTAAAGAATTTAAATTACCAGGTTATATAGCTTTTACTAAATCTGTCTTCAAGATGATTTGGGTCAATCGCAAGAAATTTATTATTGTTATTTTGCTATATGCAATCCTAACTGCAGTAATGGTTGGCATCGCTTCGGAAGACACGTACAATACTTTAAAAGATACTATCAGCGCTTCAAGTGGCAGTTTTTTTAGCGGCGCTTTGGGCGATATTGAGAAGTCGGGTATTTTATTCTTAACTGCTTTTACTGGTGGCATTTCTAATGAGCTAAGTGAAGCTCAGCAAATTTATGCGGGCATTTTACTCGTCATGGCTTGGCTAACAAATGTTTGGCTACTGCGTAATATCTTAGCTGGGCATAAAATTAAAGTTCGTGACGCTTTGTACAATGCTGGTGCACCAATTTTATCGACATTTATGGTCGCAATATTACTTATCGTGCAACTAATTCCAATCGCAATTGCCTTGGTTGGTTATGGTGCGGCGTCAACCACCGGTCTACTTGGTGGCGGCGTCGAGGCCATGATGTTTTGGATTGCAGCCGGACTTTTGACGGTCTTGTCGCTCTATTGGATAACTAGCACGATTATCTCGCTGGTAGTTGTGACGTTGCCAGGAATGTACCCATATCAAGCTATAAAAATTGGTGGCGATTTGGTTGTTGGCCGACGTCTAAAAATTATTTTAAGATTTATTTGGATGTTAGTCCTTTTGGTAATTTTCTGGGCAATAATCTTAATTCCGATTATTTTGCTTGATGGTTGGTTAAAGGGAATTTGGCCGGCTATTAGTTGGGTTCCAACGGTTCCAGTAATCATTTTGCTGCTCAGCTCGTTCAGTATTACCTGGGTTTCGTCTTATGTCTATCTGTTGTATCGAAAGGTCGTTGCCGATGACGCCGCTTCAGCCTAAACAAAGAGCCGAGGAACTTCGGAAGCTTCTGGCTAAATACAGCTATGAATATCATGCTTTAGATAACCCATCGGTTAGCGATGCAATCTATGACAGCTTGTTTGGCGAACTTAAAAAGATTGAATTTGAACATCCGGAATTAATTACACCGGACAGCCCAACGCAAAGAGTTGGCAATGAATTAATTGGTGGATTTAAAAAAGTCAGGCATAGTGCGCGTATGATTAGTCTAAATGACGTGTTCGACCGGTCTGAGGTCGAAGCTTGGGTCAAACGGATGGATAATTTATTGCCTGGCGTTAAACACGAATTTTTTACAGATATCAAGATGGACGGCCTAGCCTGTTCGCTAATTTATAGAGATGGGCTGCTTGATCAGGCGGTTACTCGTGGCGATGGTTTTGTTGGTGAAGACGTGACCGAAAATGTTCGTACGATTAAAAATATACCGTTGCGGCTGCATGAGACCAAAGGCTATGAAAAATTTTTAGTTGGTCGTACTGAGATTCGTGGCGAGATTGTAATGCTAAAAAGTGAATTTGAAAAATTAAATAAGCAGCGTCGAATGGTAGGTGAGCCAGAATTTGCAAATCCACGTAATCTAGCGGCTGGAACAATTCGTCAGCTCGATCCAAAGCTAGTAGCGGAAAGACCGCTTCATTTCAGAGCCTATGATTTGTTGCGTGACGATTCGACTGAAGTGCCGACAAATATATTTGCTTATGAGGCAATTAGCGCCTTAGGCCTAACGCGCAATCTTGAGGCTAGTGTCTTTGACGGTTTAGACGGAGTCATGGAATTTATTGATAAGTGGGACAAGCGCCGCCATGATTTGCCTTTTAACACCGATGGCCTAGTCGTTAAAGTTAACGATCGAGCACAATTTGCTGAGCTTGGTATTGTTGGCAAGCAACCACGGGCTGCCGTTGCCTATAAATATATGCCAGAAAAAGCTACCACAGTGGTCCGTGATATCGTTCTTAGTTTGGGTCGAACTGGTGCGGCTACGCCAGTTGCTGTCTTTAATCCAGTAGTCGTCGCTGGTACGACGGTACAACATGCAAGTTTACATAATTCCGATGAAATTGCTCGTAAGGATATTCGAATTGGCGATACGGTAGTAATTTATAAAGCTGGCGACATTATTCCACAGGTTGAATCGGTGGTTTCGGAACTGCGCCCAAAGGATTCTGTTGCTTATGATTTTGAAAAAGCTTTAACTGAACAATATCCAGAATATAAATTCGAGCGTCCAGAAGGTGAGGCTGTTTATCGAGCTAAGGGTGTAAATGGTTTACTTTTGGTTGAGCGGTCACTTGAACATTTTGCGTCTAAAGGCGCAATCGATATCGACACTCTTGGTGAAAAAAATGCCATCGCTCTAGTCGAAGGTGGGCTAGTTGACGACTTAGCCGACATATACAGTCTTACGTATGAAGAGGTCGTAAAATTGGACCGTTTCGCTGATATTTCCGCTCGCAAACTGGTTGATGCTATCCAGGGTACAAAAAATCCTTCACTTGAAAGATTTATCTATGGACTTGGTATCCGACATATTGGCATTCAAACGGCAATTGATTTAGCTAATAAATTCGAGTCAATCGATGGGCTTATGATGGCGTCGCTTGATGAACTACAGTCAGTTGATGGTGTCGGCGCGGTTGTGGCTGATAGTATTGTTGCTTGGTTTGGCGATGAAGATAACCTAGCCTTATTAGACAAATTTAAAAAGTTTGGCGTTGAACCATATTTCAAAAAACGAGTCGGGGCTTTAGCGGGCAAGAGTTTTGTCGTAACCGGTACATTAAAAACTATGTCGCGTGAGGCGGCGGCGGATAAAATACGGGCGCTCGGCGGGGCCTTTCAAACGACCGTGGCTAAAGACACAACCTATCTAGTTGTTGGCGAAAAAGTGGGCGGTAGCAAACTCAAAAAAGCGAAAAGTTATGGCACGGAGATAATTAGCGAAGACCAACTTTTGAAAATATTTGCCGATAATTAAGAAAGATGTACCAAATTTACTCTAAATGAAATTTTATCGAATAATATAAGATATAATAATTTCAAATGATTGCATTAATAATTTTAGCGACTGTAATTAGTACCGTCTTGGGTGGGTTGTTTGCAATTAGGTTTAAGGATAAATTGCATCTAACTTTGGGATTTAGCGCCGGTGCAATTTTAGGCGTTGCTTTATTCGATTTATTGCCGGAATCCATCAAACTAACTAATGACATGTATGATATTCAGGCTGTAATGATCTTGGTAGCATTTGGTTTTTGCGCGTATATGCTAATCGATAGATTGTTTTCTGTCCACAGTCACGGGGATGATCGCAAAAAGCCGTCTCACAAGGGCAAGGTTAGCGCGATTGCCCTAATCCTGCATAGCCTATTGGATGGATTTAGCATTGGGCTTGCTTTCAAAATTTCTAATAGTATTGGCCTGATAGTTGCCCTGGCTGTACTAGTTCATAAATTTTCAGATGGAATTAGTACGGTTAGCGTAGTTATTAAAGATGACGATAGGCTAAGGTTGGTTCTTAGATGGCTAGCGGCGAGTGCTCTAGCTCCGGTTGTTGGTGTTTGCCTAGCGTATTTTTTGATAATATCCGAAGAATCTCTCGGTCTGCTTTTGGCTGTATTTGTCGGCCTATTCTTATATATCAGCACTAGTGAGTTGATTCCAGAGAGCCATCACCATCATCCGACGATATGGACAACGCTTTCGACGATTGCCGGGGTGCTGGTGATATTTGTCACGGCAAGTCTAATTAAATAATAATAAAAATAAGAAATACCTCGTCATTTCTGACGAGGTATTCTTTATTTAACAATCGGTAATTAAATTACCAGCTGCGCTGACGGAATGAACCGCCGCGATCGCCACCACGGTCGCCACCGAAATCACGACGAGGTCGATCTTCCTTTGGACGAGCTAGGCCAACGCTAATAGCGCGTCCGTCTAATTCTTTACCGTTTAATTTGTCGATAGCTTTTTGGTTGTCTGATTCTTCTTTGTACTGTACGAAGCCAAAGCCCTTTGAGCGGCCGCTATCGCGGTCTGTAATAACTCGTGCGCTTTCAACTTCACCGATTTGCTCAAAAAATGATTTTAGAGCGTCATCTGTAGTAGCATATGCTAGGCTACCGATGAATAGATTTTGCTGTGCCATATAATCTTGGTACTCTTTTCTTCTTCTTAAATCTGATTCTTATTACGTCAGATCGACCGCTTTTGCGATTATTTTGCGAAGAAGAGAGTTTACCTTAAAGAGGTAAGCGCCCGCCTTGGCCTTTATGCGCGTGTGCTTCTGAACTCTTATATTTAAGCACAGTCTTCAAAAAAATGCTAGTACCTCTTGCGACATTAAACTTAACCGTCTTGCATTATTAAAGATAGTGAAGCATAATATGTTTATGGCTGGTGCGCAACATGGGGTAACCTTTGCGCTGAAAATAAACAAATCAAAAACAAAAACGTGCCCCGGGTGGGCGCGCAACAGCGATAACTCGCCTCAAGTGATTGAGGTGAGTTTTTTGTTTAATATTGCTGCAAGCTGGCGCTTTTTGGTATAATTTTTCTCACGTGGGGCTGTAGTTCAGTTGGCTAGAGCGCTTCCATGGCATGGAAGAGGTCCAGGGTTCAAGTCCCTGTAGCTCCACCAAAAGTCCCTTACTGACACCCTGTCCAAAAAAATATTTTGGACAGGGTGTTTCATTTTTTCCTGAATCGACTTCGCCAGCCGATGATTCGCGGCTATGTTGGATGCTTGATTTTGCGATATCAAGCAAGATATCAAATGGGCAATTAAATTTAGGCGTTAATATTCCGTTGTCATCGACTAAGATTTTTTCAAAAATGGCCTGATTAAAAGCCTTCTTAATTTTATCCGGTGCTAATTTATATGCTTGTCCACAGTTTTCAATTAGGCTTAGTGCTTGTGCAAGGTTTTCCTTAATTATCTCGAATTCAGTATTGTGAGCAGCCACTTGGTCTTCAATATCAAGAAGTGCCTTGCTAATAACGCTTTGCTCGGATTTTAGCAGATCAAGCGGTATTGCGTCTGCGTAATGCGCCTCAAGCAATTTGGCGCGTTTGCGCTCCAGTTTATCTTTTTCCAGGCCTAATCTCTTGCGTTCGCTTGCAAATTCATCAGCGGATTTCTTTATCTGTTGGCATAGAAATTCTTCAAGATGCTGCCTAAGTTCATGCGAGATGGACATGCTCGAATAAAGCATTTCAACTTTCCGCTCGATTTCTTCGATCAAGATGCTTTTTAGATTACACGGACCCCGCTTACTGTGTTTTGTTGCGCAAATAAAATATGGGTATATTGCGCCGGTATGCGATTTTGAGCGGTGAACAAGAAGCCTGGCTCCACACTTGGCGCAATAAACGGTACTCTTTAAAAAGTGAGGGTGCTCCCGTGTTCTTTCGCCGTTGAGATGCAGCTCAAGAATATATTGTACATTTTGCCATGTCTTTTCATCGACAAGTGGGGGATGACTGCCCGGATAAAAAACGCCTTGAAAAGACACAAGGCCTTTGTAGTAAGGGCTTACTAATATATTGTTTAGGCTGCCTTTATCTATAGGCTTAGATGCAACTTTCGGCGTCGATAGTGTAGTCAATCCACGGAGTGCCAAGTAATTAGATAGACTTTTAAGTGACCAATCTCCGGTGGAATAAAATTCAAATGCTAGACGTATAAGTGGAGCTCGATCCTCGTCAATTATGACCGTGCGATTTTCCCGACCTTTGTCATCAACGGTCCGGATGTTCTTATAACCCAAAGGTGCCCGATAGCCCGTCCCGCCGCTTTTTACTTTTTGACTCATGCCTTTTAAGACTTCATTTGATAGATTGCGGGAGTAGAATTCAGCAATCGAACTCATAATACCGTGAAGTAGCATACCCGAAGGTGTTTCATCGATACTCTCCGTGGTAGATACCAGCTTAACGTTCGCTTTTTCTAATACTCTGGATATATCGACATCGTCGCCTCTATTTCTGGCTAAGCGATCAATTTTATGTACGATAACAAAATCGACGTTGTTCTTATTCTCATTTATATATTCGAGCATCCGTTGCAGTTCTGGCCGGGCAGCTGATCTTGCAGATGCCCCGCGGTCAACGAATTCTTTGATTACAATCGCTCCAATCGAAGCGGCCTTCTTCTTATTGGCCTCACGCTGAGCAGGAATCGAAAATCCTTCGATGTCACCGCCTCCTCGTTCAGCTTGATCGTGCGTTGAAACGCGAAGATAAGAGACTGCCGCTTTGGGAGTTAGGCTATTAGCAATCATGCTCTCAAAAGCGTTGTCGGCGGTGATTTTGTCGAGTACTTTACTCATTAAATTACCTCCCTCTCTTATATATCAGTCAGAGAATAACTCTGTTTCGGATTATCTTCAAGTCGCTATATCACACGGTATGTTCGACAATAAGCCGCTCCAATTCTTCGGGCATTATTACCCTAAAAATATCTACTTGCCTTGTTTTGAATTCCTCGGCAATATATTTTCTAAGATTTTCCGCTCGTTTAGTGCTTAATGTAATCCATACTACCAATGGAAATATGCCTGTTTTCTTTTGCTCGGCACCACATAGGTAATAGCGATAGTATTGCTGACATTTATGTAAAATTCGTGACGGTGCCTCAGTAATCAGATCGATTTCAAAGAACCAGTGATCTTCATAATCAGCAACTGTAGTTTCAATGTAAAGATCTGGCTTTAAATAGGTAACAGCACCATTCTCGCCGACATACGACCGCCAACAGTTTGGCTCCACATCTACCCTTAGCAGGTCGATATTTTCATGCTTTTTCTGGATCAGTGTCAATTGTACGTAAGTTTCCGCAACTGCCAACGTGTGTTCTAGGAACATCCGCGACGGTTCAAAATGACGCTTGCGTTTGGGTATTTTAGCCGCATTATTATTTTGATTTAACAGGCGAGCCCCTGCTGTTGCTAAATTCCAAATATACGAACCGGAACCCGCCCTTACGCCACCAATGCGGCGATTTAATGTGGTTATTAGTCCAAGCTCCTTAAGCTTTATCAGGGCTCGATTCGCAGCCCTGTGTGCTGCCGTTGGATTTATCGATTCGCTAAAATATAGACACCATATTTGATTTGATGTTAGATAACGGAATTTCCTAATCCCTTCCAATATGTCTTTATCCCGCTCACTTATCTGATGGCTAATGTTTTCTAATTGTCGATTAGATATTCGTGTGTTCGTATTCATGGTTGCTCCTTGTGGGAGAGGCTCCCTCGGCCAATGCACCTGTATAACAGGTGAGAGTCATATCCCTTAAACTTTATCCACCTCGTGACAATGGGCCCTTCTTCCTGCTATTTAGGCACGTGGAACGTCAGTCGAGTCGTCGACAGACTGTCGCTTCTTTCGACCGATTGTCTCCGCGGTTGCCTGTATTTTACCTTCATCACTGCTGGAAGAATCGAATGATGGTTCGTTAGGCTCTTCAATATATCCAAGTGTTTTAAGGTACTCATTCTTGATATCATCAGCGTTCTGTCCATAGCGTTCCATACTTTGGGCTTTAATTTCTACAGCATCTCGAAGTGCAGGTCTTGGCGGCAAAGTCTGTCCAGATATCCAGCCAGTGCTTTTACCGCCGACTTGCAGTGATGTATAAATCTGATAACGTGGCAGCAGCATAAAATCGATTGACTCAAGTCCTGGGGCCATCGCAGAAATGTCTTTCGCATCTCCGGCATTTAGTCCAAAGACAATTTTATTCCGGGCATTGGCATCAACACTGGCTCTAATTGCCGGTGAAAGCTGATTGCGGTATTGATGGGCAAGCACTAAGCCTACGCCAAGGCCACGGGCCTGTGCTAATGCGTCAGACAGGTCAGTTGGCAGACTTAAGTAGTCTTGCAGTTCATCGATAAAGACATTTACAATCTGCCGCCTTTCTGGCGCTTCCTTGGCCCGATTCAGCGCCAGCGTCCAAGTTAAACCAACTATCAAAGATCCAAGCAATCGGGCGCTCTCGGCCCCAATTAGGCCCTTATTCAACGGTACTAATACAATGCGACGCTTTTCGAACAAATCTGACAAGGAAAACTTAGGCTGGGTTTGTCCGAGGATATTTCTTAATCCCGGTCTAAGTAGAAATTGTCGCATTTTATTGAGAACCGGAGCAATCGCCTGATTGCGTTCAGCTTTTCCCATTGCCTCAAAACCAGCCCAAAACGGCTCGAGCCCTATTTTGTCATCAATGTTTGGGATAGCCTTTCTTCGAAAGCTCTCATTTGTTAGTAAGGCCGGAAGCAGAATTAGTGATGCGCCCTTCATTTGGGCAAGTGTCAAGAATGCACCGGATAAAATATCCTGGCTGCGAATACCCCAACTATCGGCGAATATTTCTTTAAAAACCGCCAAAATCGCATCCGCAATCAACTCCTGATTTCGACTATTGCATAAGGAAAAAGGGTTTACTCCAACCGGGCAGGCGTCTGACGGATCAATCACGACCACATCGTTTTCTCTTTCTGCCGGAATCCGTGCCAAAATGTCATTTACGAGGTCTGCTTTTGGATCTATTACCAACAAGCTCCTCCCTGCATTAATGTTGGCAAGGATTAAACTTAATAGCACGTTCGATTTACCCGAGCCGGTCGGCCCAAGAATAATTGTATGTTCAAGTGAATCATGCGGCGAGATGCATAGACTTGTTCTGGCTGACTCATCTCCGCTACCAGCACTTTTTGCAAAACAGAATCCGACATTTTTATCAGTATTGTTCATCCAAACTGGAGGAAGCAGAATTCTGGGATGAATCCCTTTCACTCCGGGGAATTCTTCTTCTCCTAACGGTAAAAGAAAGAAGTTTGCTAATTCCTTTACTGAAAGCCTTAGTGGAAAATACCAAGGTATATGAACATCATTTATATAGGTTGGCTTGTCGGGTAACATATTAATTCTTACACCAGCAACTTCCAAAATCCTAAGAGCACTAAGCAAATTTCGAATATGTGCATTCGCTATCTCAGTCGGCTTGTTTGACCCAATTCTAATGTGGCATGAAAATCCATGGTACGATATTTTTTCCTTGATTGCGCTTCTGCTTTCGTGCGAAGCAGGGGCAACGTTACCAGATATAATATTAAGCCAACTGGCATGTGGATCGGAAATTTGGTTTGGTAGCGGAGAAGGAGAGAATGCAGTACCAAGAATGATCTGTATTACAATCTCTTCATCCTTTCTGGTTTGTGACAATATGGCCAGACTGGCCCGTGCAACCGCTATGGCATTATCTGTTTTTAACGTCAAAATCGGGCGTGAAATGCGGAGCTGCTTAACCGTTGAAACTGTTTTCCTTCTTGAACTTAGAACTTCTACAAACTGCATATTTCCATGTGCACTGAAAATGTTTCTTATTTTATTAACTTCTTGATTCTCGACTCCAAGAAAATACTTAATCTGGCCTCCTGAGCTTCGGATTTCCCAAATAACTGGAAAATACAATTTTGCCCCGGCTAAATGCGTTAGTAGTTCCTGAATGGCGGGGAATTCATATGGTCTCGGCCAAAGAATCTCAAACCAGCTGATATCGTTAAATATCCTCTTCATATTCACCTCCGGAATCTATCTTTTTCTTAACGAAGACACTTTCTTTCGTGGCCTTACTCGGATCGACCATTTTATCTTTATTGAGTTCAACGGCCAATGACAAGAAAGCGCGCCCGAGTTTTTGAACGTCAATAGGATGTTTGAATATTGGCTCAATTCTGACATCTTTACTTTGAATAATAGGCCCGTTCTTTTGGCGTATTTTGATCTCTTTCTTATACATAATAGTTACTCCTTGAATTTGCATTTTTCTTATTACAGAGAATGTTTGAATTTCCAGATGCGATAGGCAACAACAGCTATTGCTAAAATTGCTGCTATTATTGCAATTACCCGCCAAATTTTAAGAAGAAGCAATGTCCCGAAATAAATTAAGAAGCATGCCAGAAAGAACAGCAAAGCGAATTCGAAGATTTTCCATTTCAAAGGCATCGCCCCCTTGTATGTCGGTAATAACGCTTCAATCAATAGCGTAATATACGGCGTCAAGATTGCTTAAGATGTCTCTTCTGATTCACGCGTATTAGGGACAGGATAACCGGGCATATTAATGTCGCTGTCGATCTGATTTCCCCACGCATCCCATCCCGGCTGATGTCTTCGGGCGAAAAGCTCCAAGTATGGGCCGGGAGAAACACGTTCAATAATGGCATACTGCTCTTCAGGTTTATGACTATGATCTTGTAAAGGTGCAAATACCCAAGATGGCTGTGCTCTAAACCTTACTGGCGCATTACCACGTGTGCCTAAAATCAAATGTTCTGTTGCATTGCGCAAGTAGTTTCCTAAAGTAAAGCGAGGCTTGATCCAAGTAAGGATGCTTCTTGGGGTGAATCCCCAAGCTTCCAAGACATCAAAGCCATGTCGCAAAGTCGCATTTGTGACCCACAGCCAGCAATGGCTTGAATCAGGGTCGGCTAGATCAGCTACGGGGAGTGCCTTAATTTCATCCAGACTCATTAAGTCATAGTGTCTTTGGGCTCCGCGAGATTTTTCACCTCCCTTCTGCTGAATATCCCATGGCGGATCTGCCATAATCGTACTGTATCGTTTCTGCTCCATGATATATACTCCTTTCGCTGTTTAGAATTCTATACACATCTAGTACAACTCTGATTGACTTGTTCTCACAACAGAGTGTTCGTTAAGATTTTTAGCGAAGAAACATAGTGGACTACTATAAAAAAATATTTTGGAATACTAAAAAAATGCTGTTGTGAGATAAACTCAAATCGGTGAAGAGTGTCGAAATTTTCTTACTTATTTAGTTCTTTTTTTGATGCTTCGAGCGCAGCGATCATTAATGCCTTGTACGCCTCAAGGGAATCGTTGTTCAGACTTAAATAACTGGAGTACAGATTATAAAGAGTGTCGTCAATCTTTTCCGTTTTAGATTGTTTTTTTGTTTTGTTTTCGGACCAAAAAATAACGAGCAAATAAATACACAGAGCAACGGCTGAGACGAATAAAACTGAAATGATTACGCCAATAACATCCATATTCACCACCTCAGTATCTTCTGCACGGCACCGAACGCGTATGCGTCAATAATCTGACGATAACGGTCCTGGCCAAGCGGTGCTATTGAAAATAGCTGGTTCTCAAGTGCCGATAATGCACCTACATTTTCCAGTGCCGTCTTAGTTAAAAGAGCCCTTCCTTGTTCGTGAATAGTTGATACGAGTATTTTTTTGACTACTTCACTGCCTTCGCGCTGTACGCCAATTTTAATTTTTCTCATATCTCTTTCTGATGCTTCCGGTAGTAATGTTCCGCCAAAACTGATTAGTTCATTGTTCATAGCTAGCTCCTTTCAAAAGTAGGCTTTGATCGCCGTTTGTTTTGGGCTGTTTCTTGAGCTCAGTCTACTTCGCCAAAATCTTGCTGTGGAAAACTGGAACAAAATTGGAAAAATAGTATATTCACGTCTAATTCGGAAAGGCGAAAAAAATCTAAATAGTTAGACAGCTATTGCTTTAAGAATTATAATTAATCCAGTTTAGACAATTGGAATGCTCTCAAGTTAAAGTCTACGTAATCCCACTATTAACCTGAGATAAGGGGATAAAAGGTAAAATCATGATCGATAAAAGCAAAAAAAATGAAGACTTAATTACTGATCTCCTCTTTCTTAGAAAAGGCTCAGGATTTGTTGCCAGCAGGGTATACGAAGCAAGTGCATTTGTTGAAGTTATAGGTGGGAAAAATCAGATTTTTGAAAATATTAAAATCCGCTTTACTGCGGCTATTCATTCATTACCTGACAAACAAAACGTTGAGACGTTGCTTGTGGCGTTTGGGTTATTATCGGGTTATGAAAATATCTATCTTCTAAAAGACCGTCGAGCGAAATATGGCAAGCAGATAAACAGGAAATATGACACGCTCGCCGATAGAGAAGTCGCCGCAATCGAGGAGCTAGCAATTCGCTTGCTTACTGCTTACTACTCCGGTGCGCCACTCCCAGCGGATTTTCCGTTACCTCATGGAGGCTTCCTATTAAATCAGCTATCAGTGACAACCATAATGCAGGATCGTCAATTCGTTATGCATGAACAAATGCGCAAAGTAATTTCACTCGTTAAAGTGGCTAAGGGCTTTCAGTATCATTGCACCGAGCGGACAAAAATTATTCCAATCGAAGGCTGCACTGTAGAAACGACATATGTGAATAAAGGCTCTAAACATAACATTTGGTTCCCAGAACCTCTGCGTCTCGGCCAGATACATAAGTTCTCCTTTCAAGAAGTACTTGAAGAATCTGAAAAACCTGAAGAATCAAAGCGCGAACTCGTAGAAGACTTTGCGGGTCAATCCTTTGAAACGCCAACACTAAATTTCAGGCAAAAAGTGATTTTTAAGGGAGATAAACCACCTGTTATCTGGTCATATAAAAATCTCTCTCGAATTGAGCGTCCGGGCGAACCATATGATAACAATAAGTTGAACGTGAACGAGGACGGAAGTGTGCAAGAAGATTTTATTCAACTTTATGGTGGACTTCATTCAGGTATTGCATGGCGATGGAAATAAGGATACTCAAAAACATGCAAAATATGAAATATATGCGATAATGAGAATCATATCCTACCAACATTGTTTTGTTGAATTTTACTCCTGCTGGAAAAGATACCAATGCATGCTTTATAAAATAATTTAAACTGCGAGGAAGATCAATAATGACAAATAACAATAAAGAGCAAGAACGTTCAGAGCTGCACCGTACCATTTGGAGTATTGCAAACGATTTACGCGGTAGTGTGGATGGTTGGGACTTTAAACAATACATTCTCGGCATGTTATTTTATCGCTATATCTCTGAGAATCTTTCGGGTTATATCAATGCTGGCGAACGTGAAACCGGAGATGCGTCCTTTGATTATTCTGAGTTGTCCGATAAGGATGCAGAAGAGGCTCGTGAAGACCTTGTTTCTACTAAGGGATTTTTTATTCTGCCCAGCGAACTCTTTGAGAATTTGCATCGCAGAGCAGCAAACGATGAAAATTTAAATGAAACTCTGGCAAGCGTGTTCAAAAACATTGAAGCATCAGCTCAAGGTAAAAACAGCGAGGATAACTTCAAAGGGTTGTTTGATGATATCGATGTTAACAGTAATAAACTGGGCGGCACGGTCGCTAAGCGAAATGAGCGACTCGTCAAGTTGATGAACGGCGTAGCCGAAATGAAACTGGGTGATTACAAAGATAACACTATTGATGCTTTCGGTGACGCTTATGAATACCTAATGGGTATGTATGCTTCAAATGCCGGCAAAAGTGGTGGTGAATACTACACACCGCAAGAGGTGTCAGAACTATTAACCCGTCTTACCTTAGTAGGTAAAACCGAAGTCAATAAAGTTTATGATCCGGCTTGCGGTTCCGGCTCCCTACTTTTAAAATTCGCCAAGATTTTAGGCAAGGAGAACGTGCGACAGGGCTTTTTTGGGCAGGAAATCAACCTCACTACCTACAACCTCTGTCGTATTAATATGTTTCTGCACGACATAGATTTTGATAAATTCGATATCGGACACGGCGACACATTAATCGACCCACTCCATTGGGATGAAGAGCCTTTTGAAGCTATCGTTTCCAATCCTCCCTATTCAATTAACTGGGACGGCGACAGTAATCCACTTCTGATTAATGATCCGCGTTTTTCACCCGCTGGAGTGCTTGCACCTAAATCTAAGGCTGACCTTGCGTTCATTTTACATAGCCTTTCTTGGCTTTCCACCAACGGCACAGCGGCAATTGTTTGCTTTCCAGGCGTACTTTATCGAAGTGGGGCAGAGCAGAAAATCAGAAAATATCTCATTGACAACAACTTTGTGGATTGCGTGATTAAGTTACCTAGCAATCTTTTCTTTGGCACGAACATTGCCACTTGCATTATGGTTCTTAAAAAATCTAAAAGAGAAAACAGTACTTTGTTTATTGATGCCACTAATGAATGTATTAAGGTAACAAACAGTAATAAGCTGACTAATGAAAATATTTCCAAAATCATAACCGCGTATGAATCCCGCAACAATGAAAACTACTTTGTCCGCTTAGTCGAAAACGCCGACATCGCTGAACAGGATTATAATCTTTCCGTTTCTTCTTATGTTGAACTTGAGGACTTGAGAGAAATCGTAGATATTGTAAAACTTAATGCCAAAATTGAAGCAATAGTCACTCGTGAAAATATCCTCCGAGAAGAAATTACATCCATTATTCTAGATATAGAAGGTGAAGGTCTATGAGTAGATTAGACGATTTAATTGCTGAACTTTGCCCAGATGGGGTGGAGTATATGAGCTTAGAGGAACTTATAGACTATGAGCAGCCTACAAAATATATTGTGAATTCAACAAATTACAATGATTCCTTCTCAGTCCCCGTTCTTACAGCCGGAGCTACATTTATCTTAGGCTATACCAATGAAATCGAAGGTGTTTATTCTGGCTCAAAAACATACCCTGTCATAATATTTGATGATTTTACAACATCTTTTCATTGGGTAGATTTCAGCTTTAAGGTCAAGTCCTCTGCTATGAAACTATTAACTGCAAAAAACGAATCTTTGGCGATATTAAGATATTTGTATTTTTCAATGAAATGTATTTTTTTTGAACCCTCACAACATACACGACACTGGATTCAGCTTTATTCTAAATTCCGCATACCAGTACCCCCTCTTCCAATCCAACAAGAAATAGTACGAATACTTGATAAATTTACTTCGCTGGAGGCGGAGCTGGAGGCGGAGCTGGAGGCAAGAAAAAGGCAATATGTACATTATCGAGATAATCTAATTACTTCTAGAGATGACCTAGATCTAAAGACACTGGGCGAGATTGCAACGGATATGTTTAGAGGTTCAGGCATTAAGCGTGACCAAGTTACCGATGAAGGGACATCATGCGTTCGTTATGGTGAAATATACACTGCTTATAATATTTGTTTCGATTCTTGTTTTTCACATACAAACGCTAATGAAATTGCTAGTAAAAAATATTTTGAATATGGTGATATTTTATTCGCAATTACAGGTGAAAGAGTCGATGAAATTGCTAAATCAATTGTATATATGGGGCATGAAAAATGCTTATCAGGCGGTGATATAGTAGTTATGAAGCATAATGAAAATCCAAAATACTTAGCTTACGCTTTATCCACAACAAATGCACAAATCCAAAAGAGCAAAGGAAAAGTTAAAAGCAAAGTTGTGCATTCGAGTGTTCCTGCAATAAAAGCAATAGAAATCCCCGTTCCTTCTCGCGAGGAACAGGACCGTATTGTTGCCATTCTTGATCGCTTTGATGCTCTTGTTAATGATATTAGCCAAGGTCTGCCTGCCGAAATTACGGAGCGGCGCAAACAATACGAATACTACCGCAATAAGTTGTTAACTTTTAAGGAGAAAGAGTAATGACTACCTACAACATTGTTGCAGCTACTAACGAAGCTACTGTTGTTGCGGAATATATTCCGGAATTGTATCGCTTCATGGACTATCAGAGCGAATCAGCGCTGGAAAAAGATTTTATCAGCCGACTTTGCAGTCAGGGGTATGAACGCATTAGCGTCACAGATGAAGCAGTTCTAATTGTCAACCTTCGACATCAACTTGAATTACTCAATCACTTTACCTTTTCCAATGATGAGTGGAACAGATTTTTCGCCCAGAATATCGCTGGGGCAAATGAGGGTATTATTGAGAAAACCCGAAAAATTCAGGAAGACCATGTGCAAATCCTTAAACTTGATGATGGCAGTACGAAAAATATTTATCTCATAGACAAAAAGAATATTCATAACAATCGCCTGCAGGTTCTCAACCAGTATGAGGAAGCTGGCGGCACGCATGAAACACGGTATGACGTGACAGTGCTAGTTAACGGTCTTCCTCTCGTACATATTGAGTTAAAGCGCCGTGGTGTGGCAATCCGTGAGGCATTCAACCAGATCAAACGTTATCAGCGTGACAGCTTTTGGGCGGCATCAGGGTTGTTCGAGTATGTTCAGATTTTTATCATCTCCAACGGAACGCATACCAAGTATTATTCAAACACTACTCGCAGCCAACACATCAAGGAATCCGGTGATAGCAGTAACCACAAAGCCAAAAAGACCAGCAATAGTTTTGAATTTACAAGTTACTGGGCAGATGCAAATAATCGCGTAATTGCTGATCTTGCTGACTTTACCAAGACTTTTTTTGCCAAACATACCATCTTAAATATCCTTACTCGTTACTGTGTGTTCACATCAGAGGATCTGCTGCTGGTTATGCGTCCGTATCAAATTGCTGCAACCGAGCGGATATTAAACCGCATAGCGATTTCTACCAACTACAAAAAAACCGGTACTGTGGACGCAGGCGGATACATCTGGCACACCACTGGTTCTGGCAAAACACTGACCAGCTTCAAAACAGCGCAGCTTGCCACGGCGCTTCCCGATATTGACACGGTGCTGTTTGTCGTTGACCGCAAAGACCTCGACTACCAGACGATGAAAGAATATGACCGTTTTGAAAAAGGTGCGGCAAATAGTAATACCTCTACTAAGGTGCTACAAAAACAACTGGAAGACCCTAATGCTCGAATTATCATCACTACCATACAAAAGCTCGATTCGTTTATTGGTAAAAACAAGGGACATAGCGTTTTCAAACAGCATATTGTCTTGATTTTCGATGAGTGCCACCGCTCCCAGTTTGGTGATATGCATCAGAAAATCATCAAGACGTTTAAGAATTATCATATCTTTGGCTTTACCGGCACACCGATTTTTGCGGTGAATGCAGGTAGCGGCGGCAACCCGCTTATGCGCACAACCCCACAGGCATTCGGAGACAAACTCCATACATACACCATTGTGGATGCCATTAACGATGGCAATGTGCTGCCGTTCCGTATTGATTATGTAAACACAGTGAAGATGGCGGATAACGTGAATGATACGCAAGTTCGCGCCATTGACATTGAAAAAGCGATGTCCGCACCTGAGCGAGTCCGTGAGGTGACGGGATATATTCTTGACCACTTTGATCAGAAGACAAAGCGCAACAGCTTCTATGCACTGAAGGGCCAGCGCGTTGCAGGCTTTAACTCTATTTTTGCTGTGGCCTCTATCCCAATGGCAATGAAATATTACACCGAGTTTAAGCGACAATTGGCGGAACGAAATCGGAAGCTTTCTGTTGCAACAATTTTCAGCTTCAGTGCCAATGAGGATGATCCCGAGGATGCTGTACCAGACGAAGGTTTTGAAACGGACAAGCTGGACAAAAGCTCGCGTGATTTCCTTGAGTCCGCCATAGCCGATTACAATCAGACATTTAACGTCAATTTTGACACGTCAGCAGATAAATTCCAGAACTATTACAAAGATATCTCCCTGCGCGTTAAAAACCGCCAAATTGATTTATTAATCGTAGTCAATATGTTCCTGACTGGTTTTGATGCCACAACGTTAAACACTCTTTGGGTAGATAAGAACCTGCGGCAGCACGGTCTCATTCAGGCATTTTCGCGCACGAACCGCATCCTCAACTCTGTTAAAACCTTTGGTAACATCATCTGCTTCCGCGATCTCAAGCAGGCAACCGATGACGCCATTGCGCTCTTTGGTGATAAAGAAGCTGGCGGAATCGTCCTGCTGAAAACATATGATGATTACTACAATGGTTTCGAGGAAGACGGCAAGCATAAGTCGGGTTATACAGAACTTATGGCCACGCTTCAAACATCGTATCCAATAGGGCAGCCGATAATTGGCGAAGAAGCCCAAAAGGATTTTATCCGACTTTTCGGTGCAATTTTGCGACTTAAAAACATCCTTACCTCCTTCGACGATTTCGAAGGTAACGAAATTCTGCCTGAACGAGACTTTCAAGACTACCAAAGTATCTATATCGATATGTATCAGGATTTCACAAAGGTGAAAGATGCAGATAAAGAAAGTATAAATGACGATATTATCTTCGAAATTGAGCTCATCAAGCAAATAGAGGTTAATATCGATTACATTATTATGCTTGTGGCAAAATACCATGATTCCAACTGCACCGATAAAAATATTCTCGCAGCGATCGACAAAGCCGTCAGTTCCAGCATCCAACTTCGCAGCAAGAAGGCGCTTATCGAAGGATTTATCGAGAAAGTTAATACATCCACTCAAGTAGATGACGATTGGCATACTTTTGTTGCGGAGCAAAAAGAGAACGATTTAGCTGCAATCATTGAAGGCGAGAAATTAAGACCTGCCGAAACACGTAAATTTGTTGCCGGATCATTCCGTGATGGAGCGTTAAAAACCACGGGTACAGATATTGATAAAATTTTGCCGCCGGTTTCACGCTTTTCCAACGGCGGTCGGACAACTAAGAAACAAAGTGTAATAGAGAAACTCGCAGCGTTTTTTGAAAAGTATCTGGGATTAATTTAAATTTTATACAAGCGAAAATTAATCATAGATTATATTTTTAATGAGTATATTAAATTGAGCATACATTATTAATTAGAGTATAATTTAAAAAAGAAAACAAATAGTTGTAACGGCGGAAGGTGCACAAACTAATAAGCGCATCTTCATGATAATTATAAATATATAAGGTGATTAATTATGAGAATTAGACAACTAGATATATCGAACTTCCGCGGTATTAGGGATCTGCATTGGTTAATTCCAAAAGACCGCAATTTTATTTGTCTAATTGGGCCAGGTGATAGTGGCAAGTCATCAATCCTTGATGCAATTTATCTAGTGTTAGGCGACCGATGGAATCCTTCAATCGCCGACACGGATTTCTATAAGGCTGATGTAACGAATCAAATTGTTATCCGTTGTGTCGTAACTGATTTATCAAAGAATCTGCTTAAGGAGTCGACATTTGGTCTTTGGTTGAGCGGGATTGATGATAATGGTAAGCTTTATCAAGATCCTGAAGACGGTACCGATCTAGCACTTATTGTCCAGCTTCGTGTAGATGAAAATCTCGAACCAATTTGGACTATTGAAAAATTAAACAACAATGGCAGCACACCAGTCAGTTCTTATTTGCGTCGTGAATTTGCTACCTTTAGAGTTGATGATAGGACAGATGTACATTTACGTTGGACAAAAACATCAGCACTAAGTAAAATTTCTGACTCTGGAAATAGTACTGGAAATGCAATGGCCTTGGCATCAAGAGCTGCAAGAGAATCAATTGCTTCATATAGCGACGATAAACTTAAACATCTAACAACACAAATACAATGTAAACTTAATGAGGTAGGATGTGGCAATTTCAGTTCAATACAAATCGGCTTAGATACTTCATTATCCTCTGTTGGTGGCAACCTATCTTTATATGAATCAAGCGTTCCTTTGACGAATTACGGTCTTGGAAGTAAACGACTTGCGGGCTTAGCAGTTCAGCAACTTGCGTCTGTAGGAAAGTCAATTCTTCTTCTTGATGAAGTTGAACACGGGCTCGAACCTCATCGTTTAGTTAGCCTTCTTCAGTATATTAAGTCAGATCAATCCTATTCGCAGGTATTCATAACTACCCATTCACCAACAGCTGTTGAGCAAGCCTCTACTGATAACTTAGCTGTTACACGAAACAATAATGGGACAGTATTGGTAAAATTTATACCAATGGATTCAACAACCCTGCGGGTACGTAGATCTAGGCCTTCTTCATTCCTTGGCCGTAAAATTGTTGTTGCCGAAGGGAAGACAGAAGAAGGATTCTTGCTTGAAATAATAAACAAATTTGACAAGTCTCGACTTGATTTAGGCCTCACTACAGCAGCTGGTATTGGATCAGTAGTTCAGGATGGAATGGGCGGTGCGGAAGTCCCACTTCGTGCAATGGCATTACTAGATCTTGGGTATGATGTAGCAATGTTTTTTGATAATGATGACCAAACTATTAATAAGAATGTTGATAAGGCTATATGTCGTGGTGCTATATCAATTAGATGGGATATTGGCAATAATATCGAAAGCCAATTAGCAAATTCATTGAGCATAGCTGGATTAACATCTCTTTTAGAACTTGGCGCGAAGATTAGAAAACCGCAAACTGTTATATGTGACTTGAAAGATGCAGGTGCACCTGAAAAAGTTAGTTCACTAGAAATTCAAAATTGGATTGATACCACATTGGTAAATGAAAGTGATGCCAGACGTATCGTTGCAGATGCAATGAATAAAGCCGAATGGTTTAAACTAGTAGATAACGGAAAATTACTTGGAGCTTGGGTGTTTGATCATCGTGGATGTTTTATTAATAACACGGTCGAGGCGATAATTTGCTCTTTAGAAAATTTCATATATGATGATGCCAATCCCTCGCCTTCAAAAGATGGCAGTAAAACTCATGGATAACGAACTCGAAGCTACAGCGCGTTTGATAGTTAAGAATTCACCATGTTCGCTAGAAATGCCTGCAGGCACCGGGAAAACGCATCTTATAGCGGCTGCTGTAGCTGTTGTAGCAAACGAAGGGGGGCGTTCGTTGATACTAACACATACGAACGCGGGAGTTGATGCTTTACGTAAGAGACTCAATAAATTTAACGTGAAGGCAAGTTCTTACCATATTGATACAATAACAGGTTGGGCTTTTACGCTTATAAGATCATATGGAACGATTGCTGGAATTGAAGTTTCAGATGTACCTGACTGGAGTGCTTCAAAGCAATACATTGAATCAGCTACCAATGTTGTAAGGACAACTGCAATCGGATTAGTACATGCAAATAGTTTTTCTTGCTTCTTCGTTGACGAATATCAAGATTGCAATGTTAGACAACATACTTTTCTATCATCCATTGCTGATAATTTAGAAAAAACAATTATTTTTGGAGATCGACTTCAAGGAATTTTTGGCTTTGCGGGCGAAACACTCGTTGACTGGGATTGTGATGTTTTTCCGCGCTTTCCGCAATTACATATACCATGCTTTCCATATCGATGGTGTAGAACAAATCCCCAGTTAGGCCAATGGCTGTTAGACTTGCGGCCAAACCTTGTTGATGGAAATGAAATAGACTTTTCGTCTGTTAAGGTACCTGGCTTTAAATGGGTGTATTCAAGCCAAACTGCTGTTACTGACGAAGCTTACCGAATTGCGAATCTTGATGAAACGGCTGTTCTACTCGATAAATGGGCTGCTAATGTAGCAACGCATGCTTCTCGACTCAGAGGAACATATTCGATGATGGAAGAATTACAAGGCAAGTTTATGATTCAAGCACTTGAAAAATTACCGCCTGAAAATCAATACGAGCTTACATCCTGGTTGGTGATATTTGCAAAATCATGTGCAGTTGGATTGTCAGGTATTGATAAAACAATAATGACAGCATTGAATAATAATCGTCCAATTATTCAATATAAACGTAAAGGAATTGAGGACGTAATCGGTGGCCTTGAAGAGCTCCGGCAAGCTCCATCGTATGCTAAATTAGTTGAGGTTTCTTCTTCAATCAGGAATGCGAAAGACATCAAGATATATAGATGGGAAGCTTGGACTGATACAATTGACGCAATTAGAAATAGCATAATAAGTGAAGAGACACCAATCGAAGAATTATTCCATATTAGGGATCGGCAGCGAAAGATTGGTCGTCGGTCTTCAAAGCGCATTGCATCACGTACATTGCTCGTAAAAGGTCTAGAGTACGATCACGTCATAGTTGCAGACATGATGAAAATGTGCGATCCAAAAAACCTATACGTTGCATTAACGAGAGCATCGAAATCTATAACACTAATAGGCCCATCTCCTATTGTGCAACTAAAAAACGAAAACTGATATGATCATCGATTTCTTCCATGTTTGTCTCGCATGGTAATGCCGTCCTGAACTAACTTGTTGTATATTGTTTTCGAACAAGTCCCGAGTTTTTTACTAATCTCCGCACAAGATAATCCCGATTCATAAAGCCTAACAGCCTGATCAATTTGTTCGTCGGATAATGGACAATTGCGCATAATAACTCCACTCGCCTTAAGATACTTGCTAACCGTCGTTCTATAACATCCGTATTTTTCTGCTATCTGGCGTGCCGTCAACCCTGCTTTGTAATCCTTAATCAACATTAGTACTTCTTCTTTACTTAGGCGCTTCTGGATCTGCTTAATCTCGCTGATGACGACTTCGGATTGGTAGCTTTCATGAACGGGTAAATCTAAGACACTTGATACTGGTTTGCTTTCATCTGCATATACTATATTTTTAATATAGTGCGACACAATTTTAATATGGTGTCCATCACACTCAGAAAGTCCCACCAAAAGACGCTTACTGACACCTCGTCCTAAAAATACTCTGGACGGGGTTCCTTTTTTTAATTAATCTCACTTTTTAAGATATTGTAGAATGTGTCTTGCATTGTTAGTTTTATATTGCTCATGTTAATATACTTATATAAATCTGGTATGAAGGGCCGTGGCAGGAATGTATTTTTTAAATGGTGACAAAACTCAAAATCATCTAGGGTTGAATTGCGACAAATCTCAATTATTCGGTTTTACCATCATTGAACTTCTTGTTGTCATTGTTGTCATTGGCATCCTAGCCGCTATTACAATGGTGTCATATACCGGCATAACCACTAAGGCCAATACTGCTGCTCTTATGTCTGACTTGTCTAATAACACAACACAGCTAAAGATCTACCAAGCTACGAATGGCTCTTTTCCCACCGCTCTTGATACTAATAACTGTCCCAGTGCGCCGGTTGCCGATACTACGCACTGTTTAAAACTAAGTTATAATGACAAACTATCCTATACACCAAGCAATACTACAAACCCTCAAGATTTTCGGCTAACTGTTTCCAATAGTAATTCTACTAGCAACTATAGCGCTAATGCCAACGGTCTTAGCTGTCCATTAAACTTTATTATTGTTCCTGGCAGCAGCACCTATGGCACATCAGACTTTTGCGTTATGAAGTACGAAGCTAGACAAGTCGGTGCATCAACCACACCAATCTCCCAAGCTGCCGGTTTACCTTGGGTTAATATTTCCCAAAACACTGCTATTGCTAATAGCTCTAATGTTGCTGGTTGTACCGGCTGTCACCTTATTACCGAAGCTGAATGGATGACCATAGCTCAAAATGTCTTATCTGTTCCGTCTAACTGGTCCACTGGCACAGTAGGTAGCGGTTATATTTACCAAGGCCACAGCGATAATGCACCAGCCAATGCTCTAGATGCTAGTATCAACGATAGCGACGGCTATTATGGCACTGGCAATGCAACTGGTAACCAACGCCGTACTCTCACGCTAACTAACGGTGAAGTTATTTGGGATCTGGCTGGTAATGTTTGGGAGTGGACAACTGGCACTTCGACTAGTGGACAGCCAGGTATTGCCGGTGAAGCTGCGTATGCTTGGAAAGACTACACTGCTGTCACGGCTGTTGGCACTATCGCCCCCGACGTTATGCCAGCCGGTACTGGTCTAGCCGGTGCTAGCACTTGGACTTTGGCTAATGGCATTGGGCGACTTTACAGTTACGTTGGCGAGACGGTTTTACGTGGCTTCATCCGGGGCGGTATTTGGAGCGATGGCAATAGTGTCGGTGTATTGGATCTGTATTTGAACTATAGCCCTGGTGTTGCGAACACACGCATTGGACTTCGGGTCACTCGGTAATTTTTTAATATACTGTGACTTTTGTTGATCTACTAGTCTGAAAATTTTGACTTTAAAAAGCCTGTCAGTCTAATTAATCATTATCAAATAGGATATAATCAAGTTATGTTTAAATCATTTATCGAGAAGCGTCTGGAATCTTACGTAAAAATTTACTTTGAAAAACATCCCGAAATAAAATTAGTTGCGATTGCTGGTAGCGTTGGTAAAACTAGTACCAAAATCGCTATTGGTACGGTTTTATCGCAAAAATTTCGATTGCGCCTTGAGGGCGGAAACCATAATACCAACCTAAGTGCTCCGTTGGCGATGCTTGGAATTGATTATCCTAGCAATATTCGAAATATATTTGCTTGGTTTGCGGTATTCCACGCTGCGCGACAACGAATTAAACAATCAGCCGATGTTGATGTAATTGTTCAAGAACTAGGCTCGGATCGTATCGGCCAAGTATTGCAGTTTTGTGAATACCTACACCCAGATATTGGCGTGATTACCGCCGTGTCGCCAGAGCACATGGAGTATTTTAAGACAATGGAGGCGGTCGCTAAAGAAGAATTAGAATTAGCAAATTTTTCAAAGATGGCGCTTATTAATCGCGATGACATTGACGGGAAATATGCAAAATATCTAAAAAATGCCAACATAAATACATATGGAACTAATGCGACGGCTGAATACCACTTTATAAGTGAAAACTATGCGCTTGAGACTGGCAACCAGGGCGTTTTTTATGCGCCAGAATTATCTGAACCATTTTCTGTAACAATTAACGTTTTGGGCGAGCATACCCTAAGGCCAGCCATCGTCGCTGGTGCTGTTGGACTTAAGTTGGGCATGAACGCCGAAGAAGTTGCAAATGGCATTGCTAAAATTCGTCCAGCGGATGGACGAATGAATGTTCTATCTGGAATTGAAGACACGATTATTATTGATGATAGCTATAATTCTAGCCCTTTGGCGGCTGAGTCGTCTTTGAGAACGCTTTATTCGATTAAAGCGGTGCAGAAAATTGCCGTATTGGGTAGCATGAACGAGTTGGGTGAAACATCAGCTGAGGAGCATAAAAAACTCGGTGAGCTGTGCGACCCGAGTCAATTAGCCTGGGTTGTGACGGTTGGTGATGAGGCGGAAAAATATCTCGTTCCAGCGGCTAAGGCGCGTGGTTGTCAAGTAAGAAGTTTTAAGAACTCGCTCTTGGCCGGGGCATTTGTCAGAGGGGTGATGGAAAAGAGAGCTGCAATCCTTTTTAAAGGTTCAGAAGGTGGAATTTATCTAGAAGAAGCTGTTAAAGAATTACTACAAAATCCAGAAGACGAGTCGAGACTAGTCCGTCAATCGACGAAATGGCTTGAAAAAAAGTCATCGTTCTTCCAAAAAAATTCATAGGTTTTTGTATAACAGATGAGAGTTTGGTATACTTATTGGCATTATGAAACGTTATAATCCGAGTGAAATTGAGCCAAAATGGCAAAAAGTTTGGGAAGAGCAAAAAGTCAACCAAGCTGTTATTGATGAGTCAAAAGCAAAGTACTACGTATCAGGCATGTTCCCTTACCCAAGCGGTGCTGGTATGCACGTTGGCCATGCCTTTTCGTACTCGATTGTTGATTCAGTTGCCCGCTTTTATCGCCAACTCGGTTATAACGTTCTAAATCCAATCGGTTGGGATACCTTTGGATTGCCAGCTGAAAACTATGCTATTAAAACTGGCACGGCACCATCGGTTGCGACGGCCACGAATATTGCCAATTTTAAGAGGCAATTTAAGCGCATGGGTGTCAGCATTGATTGGTCACGCGAAATTAACACTAGCGATCCGGAATATTATCGTTGGACGCAATGGGTGTTTACGAAATTATTTGAACGCGGTTTGGCTTATCAAAAAGAATCACTACAATGGTGGTGCCCAGTCGATAAGACCGTTCTGGCTAATGAGCAAGTCGAAGGTGGTAAATGTTGGCGCTGTGGTACCGAAGTCGAGAAAAAATCGATGAAACAGTGGTTTTTCAAGATTACGGCTTATGCCGATGAACTACTTGAGGAACTTCCAAATTTGGATTGGCCAGCCAAAATTAAGACCGCTCAAACGAATTGGATTGGTCGTTCTGAGGGAGCTGAAGTTGAGTTTAGGATAGAAGGCTCTGATGATATTGTTACGGTTTTTACAACTCGTCCCGATACGCTTTTTGGGGCAACCTTTGTAGTTATTGCCCCAGAACATCCTTTAGCTAAAAAATTATCAATCGGTGATCACAAAGAGCTTGCTGAAAAATATATCGCTGATTCGATTAAAAAGTCGGAAATTGAGCGCATGAACGAAACGCGTGAAAAAACAGGTGTCTTTACCGGTAGCTACGCGATTAATCCGGTTAACGGTGAAAAAGTCCCAATCTGGATTGCTGATTATGTTTTGATTGGCTACGGCACTGGTGCGATTATGGCCGTTCCAGCTCATGATGAGCGTGATTTTGCTTTTGCGACTAAATATGACTTACCAATTATTCAGGTAGTCGAAAAGCCCGACACTTGTGAAGAAGTTGGTCCTTATCACGACGAGGGTACCTTAATAAATTCTGGCTCATTTGACGGTATGCTGTCGAGCGATGCCCGAGAACAGATTGTGGCTTGGTTGGAAAAACAGGGTACTGGCCGTGCGAAAACTTCCTATAAGATGCGTGATTGGCTAATTAGCCGTCAGCGCTATTGGGGTGCGCCAACGCCAATTATTCATTGTAAAGATTGTGGGGCCGTGGCTGTACCGGAAAACCAATTGCCAGTATTATTACCGGAAATTGAAGATTTTGCGCCAAAGGGTGACGGCCAATCAGCTCTAGCAAGGGCAACAGATTGGGTAAATACAACTTGCCCAAAGTGTGGTGGCCCAGCTAAGCGTGAGACTGACACGATGGATGGCTACGCTTGCAGTAGCTGGTACTTATTAAGATATGCCGATCCAAATAATAACAAACAGGCTTGGGATCCAAAGCTAGTTAATTATTGGGCACCAGTTGATTGCTATATTGGTGGCGATCATGCTGTGGCCCACTTACTTTATGTGCGGTTCTGGACGCATGTTTTCCACGAAATGGGTCTAACTGACTTTAAAGAACCAGTTAAAAAGTTGATTTATCACGGCTATATCAATGCCGAAGATGGTTCCAAGATGAGCAAAAGCAAAGGCAATGTCGTTGATCCGCTAGATGTGATTGATCAAGGCTATGGCGCCGACGCATTGCGAACCTACGTGCTATTTATGGGCCCAGTTGAATTTGATGCATCATGGAGCTCGCGTGGCGTAGCTGGCATTTATCGGTTCTTGAATCGTGTTTGGGTGCTTGCCCAAGAATATTTGGAGTCTGAGAAGAGCTTTACTGGTAATGATAGCAAAGTTATTAGATTACAGCACAAGATGGTGCGTAAAGTAACCGAGGATTTATATCGTATGAGCCTCAATACGGCTATATCAGCGATGATGGAATATACCAATGAACTCTATAAGCTAAAGGTTGACGGTTTCTCGGATCAGGTTTGGGGCGAAGCTTTGCGAACATTAGCTCAGACGTTAGAGCCGTTTGCTCCGCACATTACCGAAGAGCTTTGGCAAGAACTTGGTGGCAAAGATTTGATTCAACATAATGAGTGGCCGAAGTATGACGAGGCGTTGACTGCTGACGAAAAAATGACGATTGTTGTTCAAGTCAACGGCAAATTGCGCGGTAAGTTTGAAGTTGCAACTGATGCTAGTGAAGAAGAAATCAAAAAAATAGCCATGGCTAACGACAATGTTAAAAACTTTGTAGGTGATAAAACACCGCTAAAAGTGATTTATGTACCTGGACGACTTGTAAATATTGTCGTTGCCTCTTGAGCTGAGCTGCATAATCAGCTATAATAACGCTAAGTTTTATAATATTAACCGATAAGGAGTTCTTTATGTCACAACCAAAGAAGCAGACAAGCCCACGCAAGACCGGTATGCGCCGTAGTCACCTACGTCTTGAATTAGCTAGACGCGTCAATGCTAAATCACCAGTTAAGGTACGCACAACTCGTCGCGAAACTGGCAAAGCTCTCGCTAAATAAGCGATCAGCAATATTTTACCTTAAAACATAATAAAGAAAGAATCGAAACGCTATGGCATCTAATCGCCACCTAGGTCGCATTGTCGCACTACAGACACTTTATGAATACGAATTTCGTGTTCAAGCTAAAGATATGTCGGTAAACGTTGATGATATTCTTAGTCGCAATCTTGACAGATATAAAACAACAATTGATGATAAAGAATTTGTGGCTTCGCTCACAAAAGGTGTCATCGAAAAAAGCATTGAGCTGGATGAAAAACTTCAACCGATTGCTCCAGATTGGCCGATTAATCAGATAGCCAGAATTGATTGTAATATTTTAAGAATTGGTCTATATGAACTCTTGTTCAAGTCTGAGGCGGTACCGCCGAAGGTTGCAATTAATGAAGCTGTTGAATTAGCCAAAGCGTTTGGTTCTGATAACTCGAGCAAGTTTATAAATGGAGTGCTTGGCACTGCCTATCGTACACTTGTGGAGGAAGCAGCCAATGGCACCGTCACCGCAGTTCGATAAAATTAAAAAGTATATTAGCCACAAGAAAAATCAGATTCAAGAAATTGTTCGTGAGCCAACTGCTGGCGGAATAATTTTTAGGCGTGGTAAAGATGATGGTATTGAAATCTTGTTAATTCAAGATGGCAAAGATCGCTGGACGATACCAAAAGGGCACATTGAAGAAGGTGAGACGGCTCAACAAACGACGTCTCGAGAGATTGGTGAAGAGGCCGGACTTAATAATGTAGAAATTTTAGGTTGGCTTGGCAAGATACATTTTCGTTATCGAAGAGTTGATAAATTAGTACTCATGACAACGCAAATTTATCTTGTTCGTGCATTAGGCGATACGAATGCCGTTAAAAAAGAAGATTGGATGCATGATATAAAATGGTTTAAGTTTTATGATGCGCTTGATTTGATTGAGTATGAAGATATCGGTAAATTAATGTTGCTTGCTATGAAGCGAATTAGACAGGAGAATTTATGAGTGGAATGCCAACAGCCCCTTACCAGGACTTTGCTAGAGAAAAATTAGGTTTTGAATTTAAAGATATTCAGTTGTTAATGACGGCTTTGACACACCGTAGCTATGTTAACGAACATAAAAAAAGTGTCAGTGAGCATAACGAACGACTTGAATTTCTTGGTGATGCCGTTTTGGAGTTGGTAGTAACTGACCATCTCTTTAAAAACTATAACGATCCAGAAGGTATTTTAACAAACTTACGAGCCGCTTTAGTTAGAACAGAAAGCATCGGCGCCGCTGGTGTTGAATTAGGCTATGAACCACTAGTTCGAATGAGCAAAGGTGAAAAACAGGGCAGCGATCGGGCTCGTCAGCAGATTTTGGCAAACGCCTTCGAAGCTGTAACTGGCGCAATTTATCTCGAACGTGGCTATGATGATGCGGCTGACTTTATTCACAAGCATATTATTTGCAAATTGGATGGTATTTTAAAATCTGGCAGTTGGCGTGATCCAAAGTCGCATCTTCAGGAAGTATCTCAGCGCATTGATGGCCTGACACCGCAATACCGAGTACTTGAAGAAACCGGTCCGGATCATGACAAAACATTCACGCTTGGTGTTTATGTTGGCGAAAAGTTGATGGGTACCGGCACTGGTCCAAGTAAACAGTTTGCTCAACAGCAAGCTGCCCAAGCTGCGCTCGAGGCCTATGCTAAGCATAATGATACGAAGTAATTAGTAACTCCGTTCGTTGTTTTCCTATATAGCTAATGTTATTATTGGTTCATAAACAACTTAATCTGTTTGGGAATCTTTGTTTTCTATGCTTATAAATAAAAATAGCAAAAGACTTAAAATTGGTGGCTTCACGATTGTTGAATTGATTGTTGTTATTGCTATTATCGGTATTTTAGCCACTATTAGCTATGTTTCATACAACGGTATCATTAAAAAAGCTGCCATATCAGCCTTGAAGGCTGATTTGGAAAAAACAGCCAGCGAATTGTCATCTTATAAGTCTAAAAAAGGTGAATATCCATCATCGCTCTCCGATGTCAATGTTAGCGATAGCGACAGCGATATTAGCTATCAATACACTGTGGTCGACGGTAGTTATTGTGTGGCTATAGCCTCTGTTAAAAACGACGTTACTTACAATATATCGTCTGGGTCAAGCGAGGTTAAAGAGGGAACTTGCCTTGGTTATGTTGGTTCCTGAGTGACAATATCAACTTGGATGCAAAATATATCAAACGAAGGTCCCAATACTTGTGCCATAGCTTCTGACGACAAGGCTTATTGTTGGGGAGATAATAGTTACGTCGAGCTTGGTCAAAAATATGTGATTGCTCAAGACCGCTTACCGTTTACGCCCGTAATAGTTTATTAACCGTATAAATCCAAGCGCAGTTGATTGACTACTAAGCCAAAACAGTGTAAAATTGTTTAAGAGTAAAATTAATTTTTAATAGAGATAAAAGGAAACCACATATTTATGCTCGCAATCCGCCTACAGCGCGTCGGTCACACAGGTCATGCTATGTATCGAATCATTGTTCAAGAATCACAACGTCAGCCAACTAGCGGTCGTGTTATTGCTCAACTCGGTACTTATGATCCACATACAAAAGAATCTAAAATTCAAGTTGAAACCGCTCAGAAGTTTCTAGATAATGGCGCACAGCCTTCACCACGACTTGTTAAATTACTTGAAGCTGCTGGTGTTAAGTTACCAACTTGGGTCCAAAAAGCTTCAGCTAACAAGACTAAAGCTATTCGACACGCCGATAAACTACGCAAAAATCAGCCAAAAACCGAAGAATAAGCTCTTTTATTTTGTAAAAACGTTAACGTGATACAATAAAGCTATAATACTAGCGTTATTAATTGACGAGGAGAGACAGTATGCCGACAATGGATCAACAGTTTATTGAATATATAGTTAAGTCACTCGTAGGCCATCCTGACGATGTCGTCGTTGACCGAATAATTGACGAAAAAGGCGTTTTGCTATCATTAACGGTAAATCCAGAAGATTTGGGCCGAGTTATTGGCAAACGTGGTGTTACGGCTCAAAGTCTGCGAACATTGCTTCGTGCTCTTGGCACAAAAAATGATGCTCGCTATAATCTAAAAATTGTTAATAATGATGAGCAGCGCGAAAACTATGCTACATCATCAGAACCAAAATCTGACGAGGCTGTGGAAAACTCAACAGATGAGGTCGTGGAAAACAATTTTGATTATTCAAAAAAGACTCGTGAAGAGCTTGCAGAACTAGACGACCTAGATATATAATCATAAACAGTTACAGACAAATTGTCTGAACTGCGAGAAAATGAAATTGTAAAGCTCATGCGAGCAACAATAAATAATATATATTGTTGAGAGATTTATATGTCAGAGAAACCACCTGTTATAGGTGGTTTTTTTGTGGTCGCAAATGGTTTATGATAGATGGAATGAGAAAAATACAAGTTGTAACCTTATTTCCTGATATGTTCACTGGCGTGTTGAACAATTCGATGATGTGGAAAGCTCAAAAAGAAAAAGTGGTTGAATTCCGCTTAGTTAATTTGCGTGATTTTGGTTTGGGTTTACGAAGACGCGTTGACGATACCCCTTATGGTGGCGGTGATGGTATGCTATTGATGCCTGAACCATTATTTGCTGCTATTGAAGACGCTAAAAAATACGATCCAACCGCCAAGGTTGTCCTAATGACGCCGCGTGGCATGCGCTGGAAGCAGTCCATTGCGAAAACCTGGGCAGATAGTAATGATAACTATATTTTCGTCTGTGGGCGCTATGAGGGCTACGATGAGCGTATTTTGACGTTGGTTGATGAACAGGTGAGCGTGGGTGATTATGTCCTGACTGGCGGCGAATTACCAGCGATGACGATAATTGATAGTATTGTTCGTTTAATTCCAGGTGTACTTGGTGGTGAGATGAGCGCCGAGATTGAAAGTTTCAGCGATGGTGAGACGTTAGAATTTCCGCAATATACTCGTCCGGAAGTTTTTAGAGGCTTGGAAGTTCCAAAGATCTTACTCACTGGTAACCATGCTGAAATCGCCAAATGGCGTAAAGAAAATTCGATAAAAGCTAAATAATCAATTAAATTATGCTTAATCGTGCGGGTCCTGCCGCTCGGTCCGACCCTAGCCATAAAGATGGATTACCATTTTATGTCTGGGTTCCGCCCCACCTCGCGTCACCCGTAGTTTTTATTTGTAGAGTTATTAATATGAGATTTGGGATTTGGGATGAGAACTGCCAGCGGCGGTTTGTAAGGCAGCTTTCCGATGTGACCTATGTTTTGCAATATACAGAGGCTAATAGCATATTTTTATCTTAAAATTGACCTATGCGGCTTTATCTGTTATAACAACTATAGTTACAGGCAGAGATGTCTGTAATGAATTTGTATGTGGAGGTGCGTCAATATGGCCACCAAGAAAAATTCAGTACGTTATTTAATAACTAATCACTTAACGAAAAAAGATTTTTCGGAGGCGTGGTTCAACGCTTTTGGAGATTCTGCTTGGACTTTAACTTTATTGCTTGAATTAGAAAAGACACAAGAGGTTCAAGTCGACTTGTCACTTGTATATATTCGATACGACGACATGTGTAACGGGTGGATTAGTTTCGAAGGCATTGCTGCAGACGGTGATCATTATACCGGATGCTACAATCTGATGTACCGCAGTGGGTGGGCTGAGCAATCAATCTAACCCCATCTACAAAAACCAGCCCGGTGAAATCCCGGGCTATTTATTTTCTCTAAAAACAAGGAAGCCCCGCTAATAGCGGGGCACTGTTGTGGTGGATATCGAAGTGCGATCAGTCACAACATATTAATTTTGGTGCAATTTATGTTTGTTTTTGTAACTTTCGCTTATTGATACTGTATTAGATTATTGATAAAAGCGCAAGCATAATAATAAAAATAACAACATCGATAGGCCGTGGCTGCATTTTATCTTTACGGATACTGATGTTATTGTTTTATTGTAAGCATACGGTTATGATTAAGGTATAAAAGGGGGTTAGCCATATGAGAAAATCGATAGAAAAACTAGAAGAATTGATTGTGGATTGGTTAAGACCATTGCCGCGTTTGCCTGAAAGTTTTAAAAAATGGTTTTCGGTTAACTTATGGTGGATAACGCTAGTCGGTGCTATTGCAGCGGCGCTAGGCTTGATCTTTATGATCGTTAGCCTAATAACGATGTTTTTGATAATGTCTGGCACGAGTACTTACTTTGGCTATTTTTATACGACCTCGTTTTATTCCGGATGGGATGTCTTTGCGCTAATAGTCTCCCTAATATTCATGATTAGCACGGTTGTCTTGGCCGCAATGGCGGTTAGCCCGCTTAAGCTTGGCAAGAAAAAAGGCTGGACGTTGCTTTATTATGTTTTATTACTTCAAACTGCGGCAATTGTCGTTAATGCAGTCTTAACGTTAAGCGTAATTAGCTTTGTCTTTAATATTATCTTTGGTGCGATTTGTGTTGCAGTCGGTGCTTACTTCCTATTCGAAATTCGGGCTGAATTTGATGCTGGATTTTCAGAGACTGAGCTAAAAGCTGAAGAAAAAGCCGAAGAAGCTAAGCTGGAAGAGAAATAATCTGTTAAAAAATACACCACTTGAGCTAACCTCTCAAGTGGTGTACAATTTGTAAAGTTATTTTGGTAATAGGGAATAACTTCGTTAAGCGTTAATGGGATGTCGCCAAGTGGTAAGGCACATGGTTTTGGTCCATGCATTCGGGGGTTCGAATCCCTCCATCCCAGCCAAAATAAAATAACGACCCGTGTGGTCGTTGTTTTATTTTGTCCGTGATTGCAGGATTTGAACCCCTTTAGGGGTGAGGACTGCCATGTCGGCAGTCCGCAAGGCCGGAAGCCGGATGACGGACGTCAACGACCGAGGCGGGGGTCGCGGAAATTTGCAAAGCAAATTATCTGTGACCGAATCTCTTCGCCTGTCTAGATTCTTCGCACTTATTTATTTGACTAGCTTAGCTCAACATATCTTTACACAAAGTTGCTAAAATCAATAAAACATGATACAATATGTGCCAATGATAATTATTGTTGATCGACATAACAGTCGAGTTTAACGGAAAGTCATTGGTTCTTTATAAATTTGGAAGGAATGCTGATATTAGAAAGGTGGTTGATTCTAATGAATGAAGAAGTATTTGAACGTAAGGCTACTTTTTGCCAGTGGAGGGATATTCGACGGAAAAGTGATCGTGACAGTGAACTTTACGAAGTTGCAAATCACGAAATGCTCAAACAGGCCACGGCCATCGATCAACTAATTGATGTCTATACTAGTAGCAGACTTAGCAGTGACAAAAAACTTGTTATTGAGAAACTGTATACATATACTTTCGATTCTAGTTTTGATGATTGGTTGGACGTCTATACCCATATCGAGCACGATGATAAATTCAAGAAATTTGTTGTTAGGAAGATGCTTGCAAAAGCCAAATCTTTTAATGACAAAATGAGGATAATCAATGTAAGTGAACCGGATAGCAATCTTTATAAAATCACCATCGCTAGACTGCTTAAACAAGCAGTCAGCGCTGAACACTGGCTGCGATTATATCGTGTTAATGATTCTGACATAAAGCTAAAAAAGCTTGCACTCCAGGAGCTATCTAATCGAGATATTGACTATTACAAATGGCTAGATCTTTGTCATAATATGTCTTCCGATAATGAGCTCAGAAGTCTTGCGATCAGAAAAATGATCATGCAAGCCACGACTATCGACATGCTGTTGGGAGTGCAGATTTTTAGAGATCTGAGCAAAGAGCAGCAAGATTATGTCACTGAAAAAATACTTTCACGGGTTACGACCTTTGACGATTGTGTGAAAGTTTATAACAATTGTGCCTATGGCAGTGAGCTTCATCAGCTTATCGCCAAAAGGATTGTCGAGTTAGCTGATACTTTTGACTGTTGGATGCGGTTGTGCAGTGGTAGAAACTTTGGCAGAGAGCTTAATGACCTTGCCCTTCAGAAGTTATCTAATTTCGACGCTTCATTTTATCAGTGGTTATATGCGCACAATAATAGTAATTATGGTAGTGAGCTCGAAAAACTTACCCTTCAAAATGTATTGGAAAAAGCTACAACTTTTGATGAGTGGCGCGATGCATACGTTGGAAGTCCTTATAATTCACAGCTTAAAAAGATTAGCTACCCTAAGCTTTATGAGCTTGCAGTAACTGACGACCAATGGAAGATTTTTTCAAATCTGTAAGTTTTTCTTCCAAATTTAGCCGTAAATCAGTAATGATTTACGGCTTTTTTATTACCATTAAAAATAGGCCTAATCTTAGGTCTATTTTTAATCTAAATCGCAAACCAAAACGTAAAACTATTTTACATCTTAGTTTGCGAGGACAGAGAGGATCTGCCTTCGCGGGGGATAATTAACATTTGGTTATTATCCACGTAGTTGAATCTACCTGCTCGTATTTTGCCTTATTGGCTTTACAAAAATTTTCCAAATCGCATAAGCACAAAGGCTTAAAATCATCAGGATAGGCTTTTTTGAGCGCACCGATGATTCTTTCCTTTGAACTAATGTCGTTTTGTTGTAGCCAAAATACGAGTTGTTTTCGGCGCTTGGCGGTATCTATGATAGCAAAATGAAATGTATTCCAGTCGCCGCTTCGATATGGGGCAATACCCATATTGGCAAGTTGTAATGTCCCGGTCTCGTCGACCGTCTTTGCGTTAATGACATTGTTGCCTTTTGCCTGGTAGTGGTCGTTAAATTTAGACACACTGCTGGAAAATGTTCCTTTTCCGGTCATACCTGTCATTGTCGAAAACTCGAGATAATTTACTCCTTTTGCTACATCCTTTATTCGGAGTGCGTATGGGTAACTTGGGTTAGTTTCTTCATTGACCATATGATTGATTTCCTCCCTGTCCAGATTGTAAATTCTGCCTTTCAGCAGAAACAAGATATCTCATATCGAGATTCAATTGCATAATATCATAAAATTGTAAACTAGTCAATTATAATTAAGAGTTATAATGTTGCAGCCTTATTTTTAGCTTATGCTATACTAAGACCATCAAGGGGGTATAACTTATGGAAGATGAGTTCAAGTTACCAGAGCAGCCTAACCAACGCGAACCCGAGGAACAGTTTGATCAAAATGATCAGATTAATCAGATCGAAGGGGATGAGGCGACGGAGGTTGTTGATCAATATAGCCAAGCCGAGGTGCCTGAAGATATTAATAAGATTGAGTCGATAGTAGAGCCGGAAGCGGAAAATGCTGATCAAAAAATCGACGTTATTCAGGCGACCTCAACCCAGCCTGTAGATATTCGTACGATTGAGCCTGACAAAATTACTGTTCCTGAACCCGAGAAACCCGAAGAGCCTAATAAAGATATACCATTGGCTCAAGAAGATAAAAAAGAGAAGCCGGCTAAAAAAAGTTTTGTTAAAAGAATATTAGTAGTCTTTATCGTTATTGTTTTGATGTTGGGCTCTGCCGCTTTAGCCTATTGGTGGCGCGACAAAGAGGCGACTGTCTATGAGAAAACCCAAGCTGAAAATGCGCAGTCATTACAACGAGAAGTTGACAGTTTAAACACTAATTTAGCTGAGTTGACTGAGGCTAATTCGAACAATATTGCCGATAGCAGTACTTGTCCGTCGGTTGCTCCAACGGATTCGATTATTGAAAATATTAAAGCTGCTATTAGTACCGCAAATACAGCCGCCTTACAGGGCTATCTGGCCGATAATATAGATGTAACTATGATAAACTCACAATCGGCAAGCTCTAGCTCGTCGGACGGCGTGATATTAAGCCTGTCAAACTTCTTGGCGGACTCATCGCTGCCCTGGGATTTTGACTTATTGGATTCCGTTTTAGCCACATATAAGGCGAGCGATTATGGTCAATATTTTGAGGAAGCGACTGTAATCGGAAAGTCGGCTAATGGAAAAATTGTAGCTATTACGTTTGACTGCAATTCAAAAATCAGTAAAATCCTTTTGTTAACTAGTGAAGATAGCCTCAAATAAATCTAATTACTTATCAATTGTGACGAAACGCAAACCAATGAACTATACTTTTTATGTATGGAAAATTTATATATAAAAGTTGAAGATCTTTTTAATCAAAATTACCGCGTTGCGCATGGCATTGACCATGTAAACAGAGTGGCGGCCTTAGCAAAATATATTGCCAGCAATGAAAATTATGATGAAACTGAGGCCGAGGTTGCCGCCATGCTTCATGACGTAGGTCGTACCGTTCAAAATCAAGAAATTGGTCACGGACCGGCTGGTGTTCCTGTGGCGAGTAAATTATTAGATAAATATACCAATTACGACGAAATGACCAAGTCTCGAATTCTTGATGCTGTTAAAAATCACAGTTGCTTGAATACCGTCGGTGAACTGACTCATATCGTTCAAGACGCGGACATGCTCGATGGGTTAGGTGCGGTTGGAATTATGCGAGCTTACACTTATAAAGCAAGCCAAACTAATGCTGGCGCAAAAAATATGGCTTCTTTGGCGTCAAAACCAGATAATTCGGAGCTATCTTACCAAATGAATTGGGTTAACCTTCTACACACTCCAACTGCTAAAAAATTGGCTGCAAAGAGATACAATTTTATGAAAGAATTTATAAAAGAATATAACGACGAGGCGCAAGGTCTTGATCTCAGATGATGATAGTGCGGTTAATCTAATTGGTTTATAATAGTAGTATTAAATAATTTGAAAGGTTGGTTTTAAAAAAATGGGAAGCAACAGAGTGCTATATCGTCTTCCAAAAGAAGGCAAAATTTCTGGAGTATGCGCCGGATTGGCGGATTATTTTGAGATGGACGTTACTTTAGTTAGATTAATTTTTGTAGCTTTTGCGATTATCAGTTTCGGTACGGCAATATTGATCTATTTTCTTATGGCAATTATTATTCCGGAGAATCGTGAACAACTTGATGACACGATTGGCGAGAAGGCTAGCCGGTTTGGTAAGGAATTGCGCGATGGTAAGGCTATCAATTGGGCGCGTAATTACTTTGGAATTGGCGTCGTAATTCTAGGCGCTTTTTTACTAGTTGAGCAATTGTTCCCAGATGTTATAAATTTTCGATGGAGCTTTATCTGGCCAGTCGCTTTGATCCTCGTGGGTATTGCAATAATCTTTAGAAAAAGGAGCTAGTTATGAGTGAAGAGCCTGACAAGAAAGAAACAGTCGAAATGCCAGAAAAAACTCAAAAATGTCACGACCATCATGAAAACAATTTGGCTAGTAAGGTATTTTGGGGACTTCTACTTATCTTAATCGGCGGTTTAGCGCTAGCTGGAAATTTTGGGCTAGTTACAGTTGAATGGACTGGTTTATGGCGTCTTTGGCCTCTGTTCATTATTGCCGCTGGTCTATCAATTTTGTCGTTCAAAAATATCATTTGGAAAATTATATCGGTAATTTTGTCGGTGGCAACGGTGGCGGCGATTGCTTGGGTAATGCTTGGCGGTTATGGTCAACTTAGCATTGGTTCGGCGCAAAATTATGATACTACGGTGCAAGTTGCTTCGAGCGAAATAAAAAGTGCTGAGATTAATTTAGATGCTGGCGCAAGCGATATTGATATATCAACGGCTAGCCAAACGGCAGTAGCGGTCGCCAATTTTACGAGTAATTTAGCTAGTCTTGAAAAAACCTCTAGTGTTTCTGGTACGGTTCAAAAAATTAATTTTTCAATGAAATCGGGCAATATTTGGTTGGGTAGTTTTAAAAATCAGTGGGATATTAAATTGACGCGTGATTTGCCGATTAGTCTTAGTGTTGATGCTGGAGCTTGCGATGCTGATATCGATTTGTCATCAGCTAAATTAAATGCGGTAAATATAAATATGGGTGCAAGCAGTTTGACTTTGAGATTGGGTGAAAATCAAAGTTTGGCTAACGTGAATATTGATTCCGGGGCAAGTTCAATCAAAGTACAAGTGCCAAATGGTGTCGGCGTCAAGTTATATCTAGATGACGGACTTAATTCGAAGGAATTAGCTGATCTTGAAAAAACTGGTGAAAAAACCTATGAATCCAGCGGTTACAATAGCTCTGCTAAAAAAATCGATATCACGGCTAATATCGGCGTTTCGTCGTTTACGATTGAGCGTTACTAAAACTGTAATAAATTAATTTTTTAAGAATCGAACGGCATCATTAATGCCTTGGCGAGGGAGTTCTACTAAAAGATAAGCGACAGTTTTGCCAAGGCCGCGAATGGAAGTACTATTTATGTGGCTCAAAGATATTAGGCCAATCGAAGAGCTGCCTAGCGAAATTATGTACGATTCAGAATTAGTAGCGATTTGCCATTGTTTTGTTTTATCAAAAAATTCCTGGGGATTTACTTTTACTAAACTGGAGCCATTAGCCTTTGCTAAAAGTTCATCGTTAGATAGCATGTTGGCTATTTGAACAGAACTATCCATTGTGACCTCAGCTAATCTGATGAGTTGTTGCATATCTGCCTTCATTATATAATAGATATATAAAAGGAGGTGCATTATCATGGTGTTGCCGAATACTTATACAGAAGTTAACGAGACTGGCTGTTGCCCAGTCCCGAATATTAAGGATTGGGACCGAAAAAGGGTTGTCTTTGAAAACAAAAATTTCGTTCGAATGTATACCAAAAGTTTTATGCATATTCCAATTAATATGGCAAAGGTAATGACGGCACTGTCTGAGTTGGTAAGGGAAGCGAAAGCCGAAATGCCAGCGACTCAGGGCATGATATTAAGTCGTGATATTTCTGCTTGGAAAGCTGAGCAGCTTTATGCGGTAGCTGAACCCATTGAAGGCGCGGATAATGTGGTTTTGAATGGAATTTTTCTGACCAGAGTGTTCGAAGGCCCTTATCAAAAGGCCAAAGATTGGTATGAGATGACATTGAACTACGTTCAACAACAGGGATATAAGGCAAAAAACGTCTATTTTTTCTATACAACTTGCCCAAAATGTGCTGAGCACTATGGCAAAAACTACACAATCGTTTTGGCTGAAATCTAGATAACGCTGGACTTATTTTATATTAGTGTTATTATATCTAAATTACTAGCAGCATATCTGTTGGTATGTTTCCTTTCCTATTTATTCTATCCATATCCAAAAAAATAAAAAAAGGGGTGGTAGTTTAATGTCAATGGTCAAAAAAACTTATCGTCATGATGGGAGAATCTATTATGACCGGTGGTCTGAAGCGCTGTGCCGAATTGAGGCATATAATCGTCTCGCTAAAGCCGTTCAGAAGGATATTGAGATTTTTGTCAAAAATTTTGATGTTCTAAAGAAACCGCTCAAAATGATTATCAGAAATTACGGTTTTGGGGATCTTATTATCCTATTCATGGATAATAACCAGCTTGATGAATATTGGGTCGGGGTGTCCTCGAACGGTAATTTTTATGACGGATGGGATTGTTTTGTTGGCGAAAAGACGAGCAGACAAATCAAGGTAGATGATATTGACATCAAGGAAGACGTGGCATGGGCAGACGCAGGTTACTTCACTAAGGATAACGGAGAAGGCTGCTTTCTGGACTACAACACTTTACTCTCTATTCGAATTTGCCTAAAAATCGGCTTGCCATTGGGGCTTGACAAACAAAAACAAAACGAAGAGAGGGAAATTGCTTTTTGCTACTGACACAATAAAGGAAACGTCTGAGGGGTTTGGCATAGCCAGGCCCCTCTTAAATTTGCTAAAACATAAATATTCAAATTAATAAAATAGTTGTATAATAAGTATCAGATAGACGGAGGTGACTATGGCGAAGGTAATAGAAAAAGACGTCCAATCGCAAGAAATTAGTGGCTTCTATTCTTTTTGGAAAGTAATAACGATCGGTGTCGTCTCCGGTCTACTGTTTTGGTTTTTTACATTTTTAATTGAAAAATATGTTATTTCGGCGTTATTTTGCCATTCGGCATCCGACTCGGTAGCATGTGCGGACACCCTCGCCATCTCTGGCAATATTGCCTCGATTCTTGTGGCGCTTGCTGGTATTGTAGCCATGATAAAGCTAAAGATGATTCAGCCACTAATTGTGGCTGTAACGACAGCGGCTGCCCTTTGGGGATTGGCGCAATGGACAAACGGGCTGCCTATCTGGGAAGTTATATCTTGGAGCGTAATAACTTATTCTTTGGCCTACCTGCTATTTTCATGGGTCGTTCGGTATGATCGAGTTTGGCCAGTTGTTGTGATTATTTTGATTATCATTATGGCTGCTCGTATCGCAGCTAATCTTTGATGTTATACTAATGCTTATGGAACAAACAATCATTTACGTTATTTTTGGCTTTATTATTATTGGACTTAGCGTCGTTTTGTGGATGATGAACCAGCGCTTAAAAGATCTAAAAGGTTCGAGCGCCGTCGAACTATTAAAAAGTGATGTAACCGAACTGGCAAGGGGAATAAGCAACTTGCAGCAGACGGTTGGTGATAAGTTGGAAAATAATAATTTATCGATGCAGACTTCGATGCAAAAACAGCTCGGCGAAAGCGCTAAATTGGTAGCCGACGTAACGCAGCGATTGGCTAAGCTAGACGAAACTAATAAGCGTGTGGTAGATGTGGCTGATGAATTAAGAACTCTGCAAAATGTTTTGCAAAACCCTAAACAGCGTGGCGTTTTTGGTGAGTATTATCTCGAAACGGTACTAGAAAATGTCATGCCAAGTAATGGTTATAAGATGCAATATAAATTTAAAGACGGTGAAATCGTCGATGCAGTAGTATTTTTGGATCGAGGTCAGATTTTGCCAATTGATAGTAAATTTAGCCTTGAAAATTACAACCGCATGGTTAGCGAAACTAATAAGGTTGAGCGTGACAAGCTATTTAATAAAGTTCAGGCTGATTTAAAGGGGCGAATTGACGAAACTAGTAAGTATATTCGTCCAAGTGAAAACACTATGGATTTTGCCTTTATGTTTATTCCGAGCGAATCACTTTATTATGATTTACTGATTGGCGGTGTCGGTAGCGGTGCGAGCGCTCGTGATTTAATCGAATATGCCTTCAGAGACAAAAAAGTTATCATTGCTAGTCCGACTAGCTTCATGGCCTACCTCCAGACTGTTTTGCAGGGCTTAAGAAGCTTACAGATTGAAGAACAGGCCAAGGACATTCAAATCAGAGTTGGTCAGCTTGGACAGCATATTGGTCGGTTTGACGAGTACATGAATAAACTTGGACGTTCAATTGAGCAAACTGTTGGCCATTACAACAATGCTCACAAAGAGTTGGGTAAGGTTGATAAAGACGTCATCAAGATATCAGGGACTAATTCTGCTGTTGAGCCATTATTAATTGATAAGCCACAAGTTGACGAATAAAATTTGGCATAACAAAAACGCCTCCGTTATTGGAGGCGTTTTTGGTTTTAGTTTATTAAACTATTTTTCGCAGATACATTCACATTCTTCAGCATCGTTTGTATTGATAAGTTCCATAATACCGAAGCCGAGGATACCACCAATTACTGGAGCGATAATAAAGATTGCGATTGGCCAAATGTTCCATGACAAAGCGCTAGCTGCAATAGCAAGGGCTGGGTTTAGGAATGATAAGGTTGTGTATGAACCGCTTAGAAGAGCTGATGTTGCCCAACCGGCGAAGATTAAAGCAAGCAAAATCGCAAAGCCGTAAGCGCAAGCTGATTTGATGCTTGATTTTCTTGATCGAATTGCAACTGAAACACCGAGAGCAAGGATTAAGGTACCAAGCAACTCTGAGAAGAACACGAGCCATTCTGAGCCGCTGGCAACTGTCCCAGCATGAAGAATGTAGTCGCTTACTGTTACAGAGTATGATGCGTAAGCTTTTGTAGCGAAGGCATTAACAACAAGCCAAGCTGCAATAGCGCCGAAAATTTCGGCAAGCATGTAACTTACGGCACGCAATGATTTAATCTTACGCGTAATCCAACTGCCGGCTACCATAGCTGGGTTGACATAAGCGCCAGAGATTTTTCCGAATATGAGCACGATACCAATCATTGCAAAGGCAATGTAGAGTGGCTGGTTCTGAACGGAAAAGACCATAACAACTAATAGGAAAGTACCGATGAACTCAGCAACAACTTCTGAGATAATTGGTAATTTTCGAATTTTTTTGTTAACAAACTTGAATGGCGCAACTATTTTAGCGTATACGCTCTTCGCTGGTTTTACAGTTGATGTTGATTCGATTTTAGCAATTTTCGCTTTTGTCGATTTCTTGGTCGACGAAATGGCGGGTTCTTTTGCCATGTTTTTCCTCCTTAAATAAAATATGGCTATAGTATAGCACAATATAAATGAAGCAAACATGAGTGTTATACTATATAAATATGGCATTATACACAAAACAAGAGGTTGAGAGAACGGAGCTACAAAAGCGGGTTGCTGAAGGACTTCAAGATAAAGCAAAGAAAGCTCGTGAACTTTCCGATGGCCCAGATTTAGTTGAGGATTCGGCGTATATAAAGGGTACTAAAAAAACGACTAGTTTGGCTTGGGTCTGGATCTTGATAGTCATCGCTGCTGTGATTGTCGCGATTTACTCGGCAATCAAATATAGTAGTCGGTGAACTATATGGGGTATAATAGGGATTAATTATGCAAAATATTGAAGAAATCAAGGAAAAATTACTGTCGGCTATTGCCAATACTGATAACCCGCGAGATATTTTAAAGTCATCTGAACTAAAAGATCTCTATAATGTTATCAAAACGCTTGAGCCGAGCGAGCGTGGCGCTTATGGCAAAAAGATCAATGAATTAAAAGTTACCTTGGAAACTGCTATTTCTGAGCGTGAGACAGAGTTAGAAGATAACACGATTGAGCCAATTGATATCACTGCGCCTTGGGATATTAATGCCAAAGATGTTAGTCTATTGCCAACCGAGCAGGGCACGCAGCATCCATTGACTTTATCATTGGAAGAAGTTATCGATATTTTTACGCGCATGGGCTTTGAGGCTGTTGAATCGCGTCAAATTGATGACGACGAGCATATGTTTAGCACTCTAAATTTCCCGGAAAATCATCCAGCTAGGGATGGTTATGATACTTTTAGGACCGAAGAGGGCTTTATTCCGCCAGCTCACACTTCAACGATGCAAAATCGAATTTTAAAAGCTGGTAGGGCAAAACTCGAAGCCGGTGGCCAGATTGCGGCCGTTAGCTATGGCCGAGTTTTTCGTAATGAAGATGTTGATGCGACGCACGAGCATACCTTTTATCAGTGCGAGGGCATATTTGTGAGCAAAGATGCTACGCTTGGACAAATGCTTGGAACTTTGCGTAGTTTCTTTGAAGCTTATTATGGACAATCATTAAAAATCAAAACTCAGCCAGCCTATTTCCCGTTTGTCGAACCTGGTTTAGAATTTGCCATTGAAAAACCGGCATCATTAGGCGGAAAGCCTGGTGATTGGCTAGAAATGCTAGGTTGCGGAATGATTCATCCGAATGTTTTGACGGCGGCTGGTATTGATCCAGCCAAATATCGTGGTTTTGCTTGGGGTGGCGGTATTGACCGCTTGGTTATGCTGAAATACGGTATTGAAGATGTGCGCCATCTTGAATCTGGTAAATTACAATTCTTGAGGAAATTTTTATGAGCAAGGAAATAAACAAAAAAACCGTATCGTCACTTTTTAATGAAATTTTGTCTGGAAACAAGACATTTGATGTTCGCTTGGCCGATTGGCAGTGTGAACCTGGTGACACTTTGATTTTAAATGAGATTGATGCTGAGACTAAAATTCCAACCGGTCGTTCGCTTCGCAAAAAAGTTGGCTATGTTCTATATACGAACGAGACGGATTTTTTTTCGAAAAAAGATATTGAAAAGTATGGATTGCAAGTAATTTCGTTGCTCGAGGAAGAAAAATAATGATTATATCTATTAATTGGCTAAAACAGTTCGTTGACATTGACACTAAAATTGATGATCTTAAAACCTTAATTGGTGCTAGATTGGTTGAAGTTGAAAGTGTTGATTATATCGGCGATAAATATAAAGACGTGTTAATTGTTCGAGTTATAAGTTGTGAAAAAATTGAAGGCTCGGATCATTTGCATCTTACAAAAATCGACGATGGTGGTAAATGCCAACTGGTTGAGCGTGATGAAAATGGGTTTATCCAAGTTGTTTGTGGAGCGCCAAATATTGCTGCTGGGCAATTAGTTGCTTGGTTACCACCAGAGTCAATTGTGCCGGAAACTTACGGTGATAGCGAACCATTTAAACTCGGTATTCGTAATTTGCGTGGCAAAGTTAGCAACGGTATGATTGCTAGCGGTAGAGAGCTTTCGATTTCAGATGACCATGAAGGTATTTTGGTTATTAATGACGAGGTTGCTGCCGGTACTTCATTTGCTGAACACTTTGAACTTGATGACTACCTTTTGAATATTGAGAATAAATCGTTAACTCATCGACCGGATTGCTTTGGTATCGTTGGTTTTGCTCGCGAAATTGCTGCAATTTCCGGCAAGCAATTTAAGACGCCAGACTGGTTGCTTCAGGTTGCTAACGATATTGGCCTGAAAGATGCCGAAGCTGACGTCAAAGTTATCATCGATAACCCTGAACTTTGTTCGCGATATCTTGCAATTGTGATGTCAAATGCTGATGGAAAAATAAAATCACCAATTAAGATTCAGACTTATCTTTCACGATCTGGCGTTAGGCCAATTAATGCGGTTGTTGATGTTACGAATTACTTAATGCTATTAACTGGTCAGCCGTTGCATGCTTTTGATTATGATAAGGTAGTTGGTCTAAATAATGGCAGTGCCGAAATTCACGTCCGAGCCGGACTTGATAAAGAAAAGCTTGAGTTGCTTGATGGTAGAACAATTGAACTTGCGGCAGGCGACATTGTAATTGCCTCTGGCAATACGGCAATTGGTCTAGCGGGTGCCATGGGCGGAGCGAGCACGGAAATTGACGATAATACCACTAAGATTATTATCGAAAGCGCGTCGTTTAACCTCTACAATTTACGTTCAACACAAATGCGACATGGTATATTTAGCGAAGCGATTACTCGTTTTACAAAAGGCCAGTCACCTGAATTAAGCGCACCAGTCGTTGCCATGGTGGCTAAACTAATGAATCAGTGGGCTGGAGCAGAAGTACTATCAAATATTGTTGACGTTTATCCACGCAAGAAAGAACAAAAAACTGTTCAAATTTCTAGAGAAACTATTGAAAATATTCTTGGGCTTAGCCTTGAGACTTCACAAATTGTTAATATACTTCAGAATGCTGAGTTTAAAGTTGAGGTATTGCCATCGGATGTTTTGTCTGTTGTGGCGCCATATTGGCGAGCTGATATTGGAATAGCAGAAGATTTAATCGAGGAAGTCGGTCGAATTAATGGTTTTGATAATATCAAACCGGTCTTACCGACGCGTAGTTTTTCAGCTTTAAGGCCGGCCGAGTTTGATGATTTTCGTAAACAATTAAGAAAGATTTTAACAAGAGCTGGCGCAAATGAAGTTTTGACTTATAGCTTTATTCACGGTGACACTTTGAGAAAAGCCGGTCAGGATCCGCAAAACTCATACCGAATCGTCAATTCAATTAGTCCAGATTTGCAATATTATCGCCAAACGTTAACTCCAAGTTTACTAAATTTAATTCACTCTAATATCAAGCAAGGTTATGATGACTTTGCGCTGTATGAGTTCAATAAAATACACCAACGACAAGATGGCTTAAATGAAGAGGGTGTTCCAATTGAGCGTAACTCGATTGCCCTAGCGCTAGCCAATAATAAGCGTGAAGGCAATGCTTACTATCAAGCTAAATATATACTTACATATTTATTTAAAACACTTGGCTATGCCGTAAAATACGAAAAAATCGATGCGTCAGATGATCCGATGTTTGCGCCGTTTGAATATCGACATAGCGCTAAGATTACTGATATAAAAACCAACGCCCTAATTGGCGTGGTAGGCGAGTATAAAAAATCAGTTTTCAAAGGCTTTAAACTACCGAGTTATGCTGCGGGTTTTGAGCTAAATGCTGATAGCCTATTTGCAAATACGCGCAACTTGGGCAGCGGATATACTCCAGTCAATCGTTATCCAATAACTGAGCGTGATATTTGTTTTAGGGTTGCAAGTGATACTGACTATGGTCAAATTGTTAATATTTTAGATGATGAACTTAAAGACATTGATCTAGATTCTGAAGTTTTGCCAGTTGATATTTATCAACCGAAAGACTTAGGTGTGAAAAATATTACCGTAAGAGTTAAGCTAGCCGCTAGCGACCATACATTAACGAGTGACGAAGTAAATTCGGCTACGATTAGGTTGACTGAATCGGTAATTGCAAAAACTGGCGCTACTGTTATCTAACGGCTAATGGGCTGCGGTATTTCGGCAATAATAATTTAATAGTTTGCTATAATAATACAAGTAATATTTGGAAGAGGGTTATTTCATGGCGACAAAAAAGTCAGAAAGAATTGGTGTTATTGTAATTATGATTGTCCTATTGGTAGGTGCCGTTGGGTCCTATGTAGCAATGGGCTTAAGTGTGAGCAACCAAGCTAAAGAGCAAGCAGATTATCTTGCCCAATACGCTGAACAACAGAAGGCAGCAGCCCAATTAAATGCCGACAATTCTGAGGCTTTACCTAATTATTCGGCTCGAACGTTTGATGCATCTGCGGTTAAGAGCCTATCGATTGAAGTTTTGTCGGCCGGCACTGGTAGCGCGGTCGCCGAGACTGATACGGTTAATGTTAGTTATTTTGGCTGGACATCCGATGGCAAGATTTTCGATAGTACTAAAAAGATTAACACTGATGATGCGCCAACTAGTCTGTCACTGAGTTCGGTGATTACAGGTTGGACAAAGGGAATTGCTGGCCAAAAAGTGGGTAGCGTTATTAGGCTAACTATTCCGTCGGACCAAGCTTATGGCAGCACTGGGTCGGGTATAATTCCAGCCGATGCTCCGCTCGAATTTATTGTTGAAATCCACAGCATTACAACCACAACTAACTCCTAACTTATAAGGGGGAAATTAATAATGCGCGAAAAAATTCATGACTTAATTATTATCGGCGCTGGCCCAAGCTCCCTAACAGCGGCTATCTATACGACGCGTGAAGATATTGAGACGGTACTTTATGAAAAGTTAACGGTTGGCGGCTTGGCGGCGACAACTGATAAAATCGATAATTATCCCGGCTTTCCAGAAGGCATTGAAGGTGCAGTCTTGGCCGACCAGCTTGAAAAGCAGGCTAAACGATTTGGCGCTGTGATTGAATATGGCAATGTTGAGTCAATTCGTGATGAAGGCAATGAAAAAATTGTCGTTGTTGATGGTATTGAACATCGGGCTCACTCTATTTTAATTGCTACCGGTAGCTCTAATAACAAGCTTGGCATACCGGGAGAATTGGAATATTACGGACGCGGTGTACATTTTTGTGCAACTTGTGATGGGGCTTTTTACCGTGGTAAAAACTTAGTGACAGTTGGCGGTGGCAACTCGGCTATCCAAGAATCGATATTTTTGACTAGATTTGCCAACCACATTGATATTATTGTTCGGAGCCGAGTCAAAGCTTCGGAAGCTCTCCAAAATGATCTTCAAAAATATATTGATGAAGGAAAAATCACCCTGCGCGTCGGTTATACGACTGAAGAAATTGTAGCAACTAACGGCAAAGTTTCTTCGGTCGTTATTGCCAAAGATGGCAAAAAGGAATCAGTTGCGACTAATGGCGTGTTTATTTTTGCTGGACTTAGACCAAACACGGCCTTTTTAGCTGGAAGCGGTGTTGAACTTGATGAGCTTGGCTTTGTTAAAACCGATGCTAAACTTCAAACAAATATTCCAGGTATTTTTTGTTCTGGCGATGTTAGAAGCAATTCGACGATGCAAATTGCTTGTGCCGTTGGCGAAGGTGCTCTTGTTGCTTATAGCATTCGCGATTTCCTCTTGGAATTGGCAAAAAAACTTTAGCGTCATTGATTAGTTAATGACAAAAAAGTAAAGTATAGATAGGTTATGGATTATAACAAAACTTTTTCGGCTGGTGATATAAATGGCGGGATAGTTAATGTTGTTGTCGAAGTTCCACTTGGCACGGTTGAAAAATACGAGTGGAATCGTCGTAATCTTCGAATGGAAATCGATCGGCTAGAACCATCAAATCTGCCCGAACCGGTGAACTACGGTTTTATTCCGCAGACAATTGGTGAAGACGGCGATGCTTTGGATGTTTTTGTTATTTCTAGTGACCCAATACCAACTGGCACGGTGTTACAGACCAGGATAATTGGAGTTATGAGATTTGTTGATGAAGGTAAAAATGATGATAAAATAGTCACCGTTTTAGAAGGTAGCAGCTACAGAAAATTGGCCGATGTTCCAGATAATCTTGTTAAAAAGATTACCAATTATTTTAGGCACTACAAAGATAATTTTGAATTAAATCAGACGGCCGTCAACGGTTGGCTAGGCGTTATGGAAGCTAGAAAGACTATATTTGATTCAATTGATCGTTGGAAAGACAAAGTAAAAATCCACTAAACTTTGTGATGAACTGGTCGTGTGCGCTGAATGATATCAGCATTTTTTATTGTTGAGCTATTTGACTCGATTTGTCGTAACTGGTCTTTTAATCTGTCACGCGCATGAATTGTCGTGACGAGATTTTTCCAGGCCGTCTTTGGTTGAGCATTTTTGCTTACAATGACTTCGACGATGTCACCATTCTGAAGAGGCTTATCGAATGGATGGATTCTTGAATTTACCCTGAACCCTTGAGCGTGCTTGCCAATATCACTGTGAACTAAGTAAGCAAAATCAAGTGGTAGCGCTCCTTCAGGTAGATCAAAAATATCACCTTTTGGCGAATGTACAAAGATGCGGTTGCCAAATAGATCAACTTTTAGTTGATCGCCTGATACCTGTTCGCCATTTTCCAGTTTTTCGACAATTTCTTGTAGTCCTTGTACCCAATTCATATTTTCTGGCAACATTGATGAACTGCGTTTTTCAACATAATCTTTTGAGGTTTTTTGATCGTGATAATGGAAGCTAGCCGCTAAACCGCGCTCGGCGTATTCATGCATTTCATAGGTACGAATTTGGAATTCAACAATTTGCTCTTTTGGCGTCATAACGGTTGTATGCAAGCTCTGATAGCCATTAGGTTTCGGCGTTGCAATATAATCTTTAATGCGGCTAATCATTGGTTTGTATAGAGTGTGAAGTATGCCTAAAACTAGGTAGCAATCTTCTTTTTTGCTTACAACAATCCGGAGAGCCATTAAATCATAAATGTCGTCAATATTGTTATCAACTTTCGCTAATTTTTTGTATAGGCTGTAAACGCTTTTGACTCGTCCGTTAATTTCGGCCTCAATATTATTTTGTTTAAAGGCAGCTTCAACCTCGGTACGGATTTCACCGAGCTTTCTAGCACTTCGGCCGAGTCGTCGGCTCATCATAGCCTTCAGTTTTTGGTATTCCATGGGGTTGAGATAGCTAAAGGCTAAATCTTCAATTTGAGATCGAACGCGGCCCATTCCGATACGATCGGCCATTGGCCCTAGGACTTCGAGCGATTCACGAGCTATTTTGATTTGACGATCCTTTGGCAAATATTGAAGTGTTTCAAGATTATGCAATCTATCGGCAAGTTTAATAATAATTACTCGAACATCTTGAGCTACGGCAATTAATAGTTTTGAAAGATTATTTTTAGTTGCCTCGGTATAGCTTGATAAATCTTGCATGCCGGCTCTTACCTGAGCGACTTTTGTGAGACCATTTACTAAATTTGCAATGTCTTTGCCGAAGGTTTCTTCTACATATTCGATAGTAACGCTGGTATCTTCGACTGTGTCGTGTAGCACTCCGGAAACAATGCTATTGATGTCCATGCCCCAAGATATTAAAAAGCTGGCAACTGCTAACGGGTGGGTTATATATGGGTCGCCGCTAGCTCGTTTTTGATTTGCATGAGCTTCGGTTGCGATGTCGATAGCGCGGTCAAGCATAAGAACCTGGTCTTCGGTATAGTATAATCTAGCATTTTCGAGTAGCTCTTCTTTTGACATATTATTTATAATATAACGTATCTTTCCCTTTGTCATATTTATGGTCAAAATCACGGTATTAATTAAAGAATGTTTGATTATTTTTGCTTGCATAACTATCTCTATAAAGCTTATACTTAGATATCATGAAGATATTTATTGGCAGTGATCACCAAGGGTTCCATTTAAAAGAGAAAGTTTTTGCGTATCTCGTAAAACATGGTTATGAAGTTGAGGATGTCGGCGGCCAGACGCTTGATCCTAATGATGATTTCCCGGAATTTGCCCAAGCAGTTGCATTGCAAATTATTGGCTGTAATGACAAAGACCCTCGCGGCATTTTGATTTGTGGTGGAGGTCAAGGTATGGCTATGGCAGCTAATCGTTTTCGCGGCATTCGTGCCAGTGTTATTTGGGATGCTTATGAAGCTAAAATGACTCGTAATGATAATGACAGTAATGTTTTATGCTTACCGGCTAGAATTCTTGATGACGATGATGACGACTCCGATTGGAAGGGTATTTTGGAGACTTGGCTTAATACTCAATTTGCTGGTGCCGCCAGATTTAAGCGCCGAAACGCGCAGATTGACGAAATGTAATGAGTGGCGTTGTTGTACCAAGTATAACTGTCGGAACCGATGAAGAGTATAAGGCTAGCATTGAAAGAATTACTAGTTTTACAAAATACATCCATGTTGATATAAGCGATGGCGACTTTGCGCCAGTTTTTTTGATTGAGCCAGAAAAATTATGGTGGCCAAGAGATTGGACGGTTGATATTCATGCTATGGTCAGACATCCAAGTGATTATGTCGACCGTTTAATTTCTCTAAAACCACGTCTAATCGTGTTTCATGCTGAGTGCGACGAAAATATTGTCCCAATAATGAATAATATAAAGCGCTTTGGCATTAAAGCCGGGCTAGCTTTACTAAAGCCGACGGTGCCTTCAATGGTGGCTGAGGCAATTAAGGCTGCCGATCACGTCCTAGTTTTTTCCGGTGACCTAGGCCACTACGGCGGTACGGCCAGTTTGATGCAATTGGAAAAAGTTCGTTTAATTAAAGCGATTAATCCCAGTGTTGAAATTGGCTGGGACGGCGGTATCAGTGTTGATAATGCCTTTACTCTTTCACAGGGCGGTGTGACAGTTTTCAATATTGGCGGAGCGATTGCTAAAGCTGAAGATCCTGCTAATGTTTATGCTAAACTAGTTAGAGAAATAAATAAGCAAGGGGTGATTTAAAGGGTGGGCGGTAAACTTTCTTTGGTTAAATTGCAGCGCAAGGCTAACCATATTCGCGAAGATGTAATTCGCATGTTAGAGACGGCGGGAAGCGGACACACGGCTGGATCGTTGGATTTAGCGGATATTGTGACAGCGCTTTATTTTAATATTATGAATATTGATCCGCAAAATCCAACTTGGACTGATCGTGATATCTTCATCTTAAGTAATGGCCATACCGTGCCGGTTCAGTATGCGGCTATGGCTGAGGCCGGCTTCTTTGATAAACAAGAACTTTCGACGCTACGAAAATTAGGTAGCCGTTTGCAAGGGCATCCCGAAAGGACAAAATTACCCGGTATCGAAAACACTAGTGGCCCCTTAGGCAGTGGTTTGTCGCAGGCGGCTGGCTATGCTTATTCGCTACAATATCTGGACAATAATAAGCGCCGCTTTGTATATTGCATTATGGGTGATGGCGAGTTGGACGAAGGCAATAATTGGGAAGCGGCCATGTTTGCCGGTAAATATAAGTTGTCGCAATTAATTGCTTTTGTTGATAGAAACAACATTCAGATTGACGGTACGACCGAAGATGTTATGCCACTCGAAAATCTACATGATAAATGGGAGTCGTTTGGCTGGCACGTCCTTGAAATTGATGGTCATAATATGCAAGAAATTATTAATGCCGCCAATACCGCCAAAGCAATAACCAATCGTCCAACGATGATAATTGCTCATACCATTCCTGGCAAAGGTGTTGATTTTATGGAATATGATTATAAATGGCATGGCGTTACGCCGAATAGCGAGCAAGCTGAGCGGGCCATGGATGAACTATGTACGCTAGACATTAAAATTTCTTCGGGGGATTACAATGAATAATTATTTTCTAAATCCAGATATATTTAGTCCCGATGTCAAGCAAGAGCCAATCAGGGTTGGTTTTGGCCGTGGTCTAAAGGCGGCCGGTGAAGTAAACGATAAGGTTGTGGCACTTTGTGCTGATTTGACCGAAAGCACTCAAGTTCATTTGTTTCGAGAGGCTTTTCCGAATCGCTTTATCCAAGTTGGTATTGCTGAACAAAATCTAGCAGCGGTGGCTAGCGGTTTAGCCTGTGCCGGTAAAATACCTTTTGCCGTAGCTTATGCCGCTTTTCATCCAGGTAGAAACTGGGAACAAATCAAAACGACTGTTGCTATAAATGACCAGCCAGTTAAGATTGTGGCCTCACACGCTGGTGTGACGGTCGGACCAGATGGCGCAACTCACCAAATGCTTGAAGATATTGCTTTAATGCGTGTTATGCCAAACATGATTGTTGTGGCGCCGGGCGATAGTATTGAAGCTGAAAAGGCGACGAAAATTATTGCCGAGAATGGCAAACCGAGTTATTTGCGATTATCGCGCGAAAAGTCACCAATCATCAGCACTGATGAGTCGCCATTTGAAATTGGTAAGGCTTATATTTTGCGTGACGGCACCGATGTTAGCTTACTGGGTACGGGCATAATGACCTATCAATTACTTGTAGCGGCTAAGATATTGGCCGAGCGTGGTATTAATGCCGAAGTTGTGCACGTGCCAACGATTAAACCACTTGATGATGAAACTATTTTGGCTAGTTCTAGGCGTACAGGCCGGGTTGTGACGGCTGAGGAGGCCCAGATTGCCGGTGGCCTGGGTGGTGCGGTAGCCGAATTGCTTTCGATGGATTTGCCGACACCGTTGCTTCGCATTGGTATAACTGATCGCTATGGCGAAAGTGGTACGCCACACGAATTGTTGGAATATTTTGGTCTAACCGGTGAGCGCATGGCGGATAAGATTACCGAATTTGTCCACAACAAAGCTCAATACCATCGAGAATATTAAAGGGAGAATATAAATATGGGTTTATCAATTGAACAAATTCGCGAGAATACGCGCCGGGCGCGTGATTTAATGAAACGTAGCCGCGAACAGCATTTTGCTGTCGGTGCTTTTAATATTGATAATCAAGAAACTTTGATTGCAATCGCTAAAGCTGCTCAAAAATTAAATTCACCAGTTTTGGTTGAACTTAGCAAAAATGAAGTTAAGTCAATGGGTCTGCAGAATATTCGCGACATGGTCGATAACTATAAAGATGAATATGGCATTGAAATGTATATAAATCTTGACCACAGTCCAACGGTTGAGGATTGCAAAGAAGCGATTGATGCCGGTTATGAATTTATTCATATTGACTATAGCCAGGGCAAGCATGACGCTACGGAAGCGGAAATTCTTGCAGCCACTAGAGAGGTTGTCGAGTACGCTAAGTTTACCGGTGCTTTAGTAGAAGGTGAGCCGCATTATTTTGGTGGCTCGTCAGATATTTTTGATCAAAGTTTTGACTACGAAGAGATTAAAAAGACTTTCAGCACGCCAGAAGGTGCCAAGGCTTTTATTGAAGCAACTGGCATTGATACTTATGCGGCGGCAATCGGCAATTTGCACGGTAAATACCCGGTCCCAAAAATTTTGGACATTGATTTATTGCAGCGTATTCGTGATAATTTAAGTCCCGAATCGTTTATTAGCCTACACGGTGGTAGCGATACGCCACTTCATTATTTTGAGGATGCGGCTAAGATTGGTGTTAGCAAAATTAACGTTAACAGTGATTTGCGTTATGCTTTTCGTACGACACTCGAACGGGTTCTGCAAGAAAATCCGCATGAATTTGCGGTCGTTAAATTAATGCCACAAGTTTATGCGGCAGTTCAAACGGTCGTTGAAGAAAAAATCAGTGCCTTTAACAGCGCAGGTAAGGCAATAATCTAATGGTAAAAATGCTTACAATTGGGGCGGCGGTCCAAGATGTTTTTTTAAGTCACAGTGAAGAGCTAAAACCAGTTGCCGAAAAAACCGCCGATGAATTATTCTTAAAGATTGAACTTGGCTCAAAAAATGATGTAAACAATATCAATTTTAGCACTGGCGGTGGCGCAACTAATGGTGCTGTAACTTTTGCCCGTCAAGGCCTAGAGGCTCAGTTTATGGGTACGATTGCCCATGATCCAGCTGGTAATGCCGTTTTGGAGGAGCTGGATAAAGAGGGCATTGACACTTCTAAAGTTAGTTATTCCGACAGACATCATACTGGCTACTCGGTCGTTTTGCTGGCTTCAACGGGCGAAAGGTCATTTTTGACCTACCGTGGCGCCTCGACTCATTACGATATCAAAAATTTTGATTTATCGGATTCTAAAGCGGATTGGATATACATGTCGAGCATGGCTGGAAATATGGACATCTTGGACAAAATTTTTCGGCAAGCCAAAAAAAATGGGACGAAGATATTCTTTAATCCGGGGAAGGGTGAATTAACTCAACCGCATCTCCTAAAAGGACTACTAGAGGATGTTGATGTTCTATCGGTAAATGCTGATGAAGCTAAAATGATCGTTGAAGGTAGCAGCCTTGAGGAACTAACTCGAAAATTACTTTTGTATGTGCCGGTAGCGATTGTTAGCGATGGCCCAAACGGTGTAATGGCCAGCGACGGCAAAACGATTGTGCGTGCTGGTATGTATGAAGATGTTAAAGTTGTTGATCGTACTGGTGCGGGCGATGCTTTTGGCTCGGGCTTCTTGAGTCAGTGGGCACAAGGCCGATCTTTGAAGGATTCAATTGTTCTTGCAAGTGCCAACTCGACGTCGGTAGTAACAAAAATAGGCGCTAAAGCCGGCATTCTATATAAGGGCGTAAAATTGCACGCAATGCCATTAAGTGAGAAATCGATTTAGGAAGGGACAAAATGTCACATTTTCTTCAGTCACTGCTAGGCGTAGGGGATGATAACCGAGTTTTTAGAACCGGTCTAGCTAAGCTTGAAAAAATGACCGGTAATAGCGGTGTTGATATTCGTTTAATTGCCGATATTATCGAAAACGGACATAATGTGATGCGCAAACTCGGTCTGGATATCAATGATACGACGGCGCGTGAGCTCTATTTTACATTAAATTCGGCAGTGCGGCGTGATTGTATCGAATGGACTTTGGCTGACACTGATTATGTATTGATGGTGATTGACGATGAGATCGTATCTTTAAATATGATCGACGTAATTGAAAATGCTCATCATGAGTTAAAATTTGAAAGACGAATTATTAGTCATGGTCAAAGAAGCTTACGCGGTGAGCTCGTTTGGCGTTATGTTGAGCATGCGCGAACTGATGAAACCTCGACGCGTGAAGTTGCCAAGACAATGGGTTTATTACCGGAGTCTGATGCGTGTTATACTGATAATAAGCATAAGAAGAAAATGGTGGGAACTAGTCCCGAGGAGTCTAAAAAGTGAAGTATCAAATTTGCGTTTCCGGAGCGGCGGCTGGTACAACAGTTCAAGCATCCCATCAATTAGCCTATGACGTCGGTAAAGCAATTGCTAAATCCGGTGCAACTATTTTAACAGGCGCAACGGTCGGCCTGCCTTGGTATGCCGCACAGGGCGCTTTTAGTGTTAAGGATCGCCGAGGTGCATCCGTTGGCTTTTCGCCAGCCAGCTCTTTCAGAGAGCATGTTGTTGTCTACAAATTGCCAACCGTGGAATTTGACTATATTAACTTTACGGGCATGGCTTATGTTGGCAGAAATGTTCATATGGTACGTAGTGGTGATGCTGTCATTACCGTGGGTGGCCGAATGGGAACGCTTCATGAATTTGCAACTGCGCTTGAAGGTGGTAAGGTGTCCGGCGTCTTGCTTGGTAGCGGTGGACTGGCTGATTATATTCCAACGCTTCTTCAGAATATTGAGGCCCCGGGTGCGAATGAGGTTATCTATGATACCAATCCAGAACGTTTAGTCAAAAAAGTTATTGAAGCTTTGGACAAAAAATATGGTGATTTTAAGCATGATGGTACAGATGACAATATAACTAACCGTATTGCCGAAAACGGCTAGCACATTATTCTTAGAAAATGCTTGTGTTTTGTTTGTTATTCGTGATTAAATAACATTATAATATTTTCACGAAAGGGCATATTGTGAATAAACAAAAATCTCAGCAGGGCAGCGTTTTGCTAATAGTTACCATAATATTAGCTATATTTCTGGTAGGTTCCCTAGGCTACATTTTTTATCAGAATATTAATAAAAATAATCAAGTAATATATGATAGTTATTCCGTTGGTGACGTAGTGACTTTTGGTGATTCTGACTGGCGTGTTATTAAAAATTCTGATATCAGCCAAGATTATGTAACACTCGTTAGATCAAAAGAATTATTAAAAGACGCTAGTGACGATAGTAGCTGGAAATTTGAATACGGCGCTAATGTTGATTACAATTCTTCTAGTATTAAAAATTATATTGAAACTACTTACTTACCATTATTGGGCGCAGATAATCTGAAAGAAGTAAACGGATATAAAATTAGACTAATATCGATTGACGACTTGGTCGCATTAGGATGTTCTGTCTATGATTCTATTGAGTACGTCTGTACAGATGCTCCTTCTTGGATTGTGCAATCTAGCAATACGGTAGGTATGGGTAGTATTAACTGGACAATGACAAGTTATGGTGACGATTCTATATATCAAGTAGTATCTGGCGGTCCTGCTAACACTTTTTTGGCCGAATCTGGTGGCACTATTGTGGCCTCTATCGTCAATAGTGATGGTGCTCTTGGCGCAGCAGCCGTAAGGCCGGTGATTAATCTATTAAAATCCAGCATTGAAAAATAACTTTATTTAGAGGAGAGGTATATTGTGAATAAACAAAAATCTCAGCAGGGCAGTGGACTTTTGGCAATAGTAATTATTTTGGCCGTTGTGCTTATTGGTGCAGTGGGTTATATTTTTTGGCAAAACTTTTTCTCTGGATCAAATAAATCAGAAAATATAAGTAGCCAATTTAAAACTTATACTAACGATAAATATAGTTATCAGTTCCAGTATCCGAGCGATTGGTCTACATCGAGTGAGTCTGATGATGCAATTGTTGAAGTATACGACCCAATCTTGAGGGAATCTCAAATCTCACTTCCAAATTATTCGGACGCCCTGTCTGGTGTAGTTATTAGCTATTGCAATCTCGATAAAGCAGTTAAAGATAATTGTTATGGCGTTTATGGTGATGACATCGATTTAGCCAGCTATGTGAGCAAAAGATCGCCTCTTAGCAGATCTGTAGAAATAAATGGCTTGACGGCTTATGAATATATCACCGCCGGTTCATATTACAATTTTACTAGGTTAGTTGAATACAAAGGTGGTATTTATAGTTTTTCAGCCGTATCTGAAACTTATAATCTTGACGGGCTAAGTGGCGACATTAAGTCTATATTATCGTCGATATCATTTAACTAGAGTAGGGCTTTATGTTCTTTTTTATATAAATACATAATAAAAGGGGCATATTGTGAATAAACAAAAATCTCAGCAGGGCAGTGGACTTTTGGCAATAGTAATTATTTTGGCCGTTGTGCTTATTGGTGCAGTGGGTTATATTTTTTGGCAAAATTTCATGCAGACAAAGTCGGATGAAGTTGTTGATACGAGTTCCAGCAAAACTTTAATTATCTCAGAATGGAATCTAGAAGGTATCTATGATAGCGATATTACGCTAAAATATGAGGTAAAGTCTGGTGAGACTAATTTTGGGCGATATGGCACAAAAACTGGTGATTATCTGTTGCTTTATTCTAATAGTATTGGAATGTATGGTGGTCTAGAATCAACTGGAGCAAATGGCTGTGATAATAGCATAGGTGATATTATTCGTACAACCGAGCCTTCTGAAACTACTAGCCAAGATTATTGGCATATTGATGGTTATTATTATTCCTACGTCGCTCCACAATCATACTGTCGAGACGGATCTGGTGAGATATTATCAAACATTTCAGAAGTCCTTGGCTCTATGAGAGAGTTCTTTACAAGTGCAAAAACAATCGAATAGTAATAGACGCAGTGTGGAATTCCAAGTTTTTATCCAACTATCTTATTAGTAGCTTTGCAATAACTAATAGTATAATAAGCTAGATGGACCAAAAATTTCGTCTAGAGACTAAATACCAACCAACTGGCGATCAACCAGCTGCTATTAAACAATTAATAGCTGGGTTAGAGGCGGGCGAAAAAGAGCAGGTATTACTTGGCGTGACTGGTTCTGGTAAAACTTTCACGATGGCAAACGTCATTGCTAATCGTCAAGTGCCGACACTAGTTCTAGCGCATAACAAGACATTGGCGGCGCAACTTTATAGTGAATTTAAGGCTTATTTTCCAGATAACGAAGTCCATTATTTTGTTAGCTATTTCGATTATTACCAACCAGAAGCTTATATCGCCAGTAGTGATACCTATATTGAAAAAGACAGCAAAATTAATGAAGAAATTGATAAATTAAGACATGCGGCAACTGCGGCGCTACTAACACACCGGGATGTAATTATTGTGGCGAGCGTTAGTTGTATTTATGGTATTGGTTCGCCAGATAGTTACGCCGATATGGCAATCACGGTTAAAAAAGGCGAACGTCGCTTGCAGGACAAATTTGTCCGATTATTGACCGACATTCAATACCATCGTAATGATATCGATTTTCATCGCGGCACATTTAGAGTGCGAGGCGATATTGTCGACGTTTTTCCGTCGGGTAGCGATGTGGCTTATCGATTTGAATTTTTTGGCGATGTTGTTGATAGAATAACTCGGATTGATCCACTAACCGGTGAAATTATGGCCGAGCCGGAAATGATTACGATATTCCCATGCAGCCATTATGTAACTCCAAAAGAAAAAATAGCCGTAGCGATTGAAAAAATCAAAAAAGAATTTGATGAACGACTAAAATATTTTCAAGACAACGAAAAATATTTGGAAGCTCAACGATTAGAGCAGCGCTTAAAATTTGACCTTGAAATGCTCGAAGAAACCGGGTTTGTTAAGGGAATTGAAAATTATAGCCGCTACTTAACAGATCGTGAACCGGGTGAACAACCGGCGACTCTGCTCGACTATTTTCCAGATGATTTTTTGTTAATGGTTGATGAAAGCCACATGACTTTGCCGCAAGTTCGTGGTATGTATAATGGCGATCGAGCGCGTAAGGAAGTTTTGGTTGAATACGGCTTTCGCTTACCATCAGCCCTGGACAATCGTCCGCTTACATATGCCGAATTTAACCGTCATATCAATCAGGTGGTGTATGTTTCAGCTACGCCAAGTGATTATGAACTATCACACAGTCCAAAACCAGCCGAGCAAATCATTCGACCAACCGGGTTGGTCGAGCCGAAAGTTATTGTTAGGCCAACTAAAGGCCAGATTGATGATTTAATTACTGAAATTAGAGATAAAATCGACAAGCATCAGCGAATTTTAGTGACGACATTAACGAAACGAATGGCCGAAGACCTGTCGACGTATTTGCAGGAAATGGGTATCAAAACGGCCTATATTCATAGCGACGTCGATACTCTTGAACGCGGTGATATTTTGCGTGATTTACGCGATGGCGTTTATGATGTTTTGGTTGGTATCAATCTGTTGCGAGAGGGTTTGGACTTACCTGAAGTTAGCTTGGTGGCGATTATGGATGCCGATAAAGAAGGCTTTTTGCGAAGTGCTGGCGCTTTAATTCAAACCAGCGGCCGTGCGGCTCGTCATGTTGACGGTACGGTTATTATGTATGCTGATGTCATGACCGAATCGATGAAGAAGGCGATTGCCGAGATGGATCGCCGTCGAGGCATCCAAATGGCTTATAATAAGGCTAATAATATTACGCCGACAAGTATTGCAAAAGGTGTCGATGTCGGCTTACGAGCCATAATTCCAAAGAAAATCGAAGAACCGACGCTTCATCTCGATAAGATACCAAAAGATGAATTCCCGCGTTTGATTGAAGATCTTTCGGCGCAAATGGACCTGGCCAGCGCTAACCTAGAGTTTGAAAAGGCTGCCGAACTTCGTGATTTGATTGTTGAAATTAAACAAAAACTCTCGTCTTCGTTGTGATATAAATAGTTCTTATGCTATAATATGTTCCATAATATTAAAGAAAAAATGCTATGGGGGCTGTTCTCATTGTCTTTTAATCGAAATAAGAATAGGTTTGCTGACGACGGTTTTACAATTGTCGAGCTGCTTATCGTTATTATTATCATTGGTGTCCTGGCGACTTTATCTTATGTCTCTTATAATAAGGTTGCCGAAAGTACAGCAGTCGCTGCGGTAAAAACAGATCTAAAAAATGCTTCATCGGAACTTACTCAATATAAAGTGTCGAATAGCAGCTATCCGGTAGATTTGGCCACAGCCCAAGCGGCCAATGTGCTCCCAAAAAGTTCTGGTACAACTTATCAATATGTCTCAAATGGCGATAACTATTGTCTTAGTGCTACTTCTAATAAAGCCAGTGGTTCAAATTATCGCATCCTGTCGGCAACTGGTGGCTCAGTTGAGAGCGGTACCTGTGATGGGTATTCAATGCCCGCAGAACCTGTAGATTCGACCGAAGCAAGTCTTGAAGTTTTAGTGGTGGCCGGTGGTGGTGGTGGCCAAACGGCAAATGATCGTACTGGTGGTGGCGGTGGTGGCGGCGGAATAGTCTATTCATCCGCTAAGATCATATCGATTGGGGATGCGTATACTGTTGCGGTTGGCGCAGGCGGTCTTAACGATTCTAATGGTGGAAATTCCTCTTTTGGCAGTATGGCAGCTATCGGTGGTGGTACGGGTGGCGTGTCTGGTGGTTCCGGTGGCGGTGCAAAACACGGCGGAACTAACGGATCTTCGACCCAAACTAATAGTGACGGCGGCACTGGTTATGGCCATAATGGTGGCACTGGCTACAATAGCGGCGTTGTGGGTTCGCCATTTACGGCTGGCGGTGGCGGTGGTGCGGGCGGTGTTGGATCGAACGGAACGGCGTCCATTGGCGGCACTGGCGGTGCTGGTATGGCTTTTTCGATTTCTGGTTCCTCGGTATATTATGCGGCTGGCGGTGGTGGTGGTGCTGAAAATGTCCCGGCTGGTGCTGGAGGCTTGGGTGGCGGTGGTGCTGGTGCTCGAAATGGAGCTGGTACTTCCGGCGCTACGAATACCGGTAGCGGTGGTGGCGGTGGTGGTACGGGTGGTTCTGGCGGTGCTGGTGGTTCTGGCATTGTTATAATTAGATATAAGACAGGCGACCTTGTAAATTATGTTGGCGGAACTATTACCTATGATGGTGATTATACGATTCATACTTTTACATCATCTGGCCAATTTTATGATTCGACGAAGCCTAATTATGTAGTAACCGTCTTAGCCGTTGGTGGTGGCGGTGGTGGTGCTGGTAGTTCTGGCGACGCAGTTACTGGTGGTGGTGGCGGTGGTGCTGGCGGCTTAGTGTATGATGAAACAATTAAAGTTTCTACCGGCTCAAATGCTGTTGTCATTGGAAATGGTGGTGCTGGCGGAACCATTGGCATGAATGGGGCGAATGGTAGTGATTCCATTTTTGCTGGTGTAATTGCTATCGGTGGCGGTGGCGGTGGCCATAACGACACAGCTGGCTCAAGTGGTGGATCTGGCGGTGGCGGTGGCGGTGGCGGTAAACCTAGAGCTGGCGGTATTGGCGTATCTGGCCAGGGACATAATGGCGGTGCCGGAAAATATAATAATCCAAGTTTTCCTCCTGGCGGCGGCGGTGGTGCTGGCGCGTCTGGCTCAGACTCGGATGGAACGAATGCCGGTAAGGGTGGCGTTGGCCTTAGCTATATCATATCTGGTACGACAGCTTATTATGCTGGTGGTGGCGGTGGTGGTGTAAGGACTGGCTATAACGTTGGTGCTGGTGGTCTTGGTGGTGGTGGCGCAGGCAGCAATGTCAGCGGAGTTAACGCCACGAATGGTACGGCCAACACTGGTGGCGGCGGTGGCGGCGGTGCTCAAAATTCTAAAGGTGGCGCTGGTGGCTCTGGCATAGTTATTATCCGTTATATAACTGGCTCGATGACGGCAACTGGCGGTACGATTACGACCTTTCAAAGTTCGAGCGGTGATAATTATACAGTTCATACCTTTACGAGCAGTGGAACTTTTACGGTTAATTAGAAAATTAGCTGATTTTGCGAATTAAAATAGATAGTAGATTCTACTATCTATTTTTTATATTAAATATAATGTTATTCTTGTCCTGCTAATTCCGCTCATGCTATACTATTTTCAATGAAAAAGGGTAATTTTCACCGGTTTTCTCGCGGTTTTACAATCGTTGAGCTTTTGGTAGTAATTGTCATTATCGCTATTCTAGCT